>Ga0099824_1010351_pt1 | contig 11044 bp, 10 predicted proteins | sample SiratrowhiteBW_FD_76837 | JGI IMG/M metagenome (GOLD analysis project Ga0099824, IMG submission 76837) | Root nodule microbial communities of legume samples collected from California, USA - Siratro white BW | ecosystem: Host-associated > Plants > Roots > Nodule | place: USA: California... | reverse complement strand
GTACACTTAAAGCAACAATTTGGGTAAGTGATATAAAAGCAGTTAAGCTTAACATATTAGAAAGCGAAACTCTTCCGAAAACATTATAAAGAATAGATAAAATATTTAATCCGATAAAAATGATACTTGCCCATTTAAAAAAGCCTTTTATATAAAGTTCTTCTTTAAGTGTTTTGATCTGAACCAAACCGTAGCGGATTCCTAGAATATTGATCACAACAAAAGCAAAACGCTGCAATAATCCGATTGTGATAAACAAGTCCAAAAAGCAAAGCGCGAAGAATAATCCTAACAAGAAAAGCCAGTTTCTCATAGCAACGCCAGACCACTGATTTTTGAAAAGAAAGATTAAAACGCCAAGTAAGGAAAGCTGAATTAATTCTAAAAATAGAGCAGGAGCATATAAATTGGTAACCACTGCAATGTTTAATGCAATCACTAAAACTGGCAATAAAACACCTCGATTTAAATATTTAAAATTTAAAAGCTTCAAGTTTTCGGCATAACCATTTGTTTTAAGGTATTTGATGTTTCTGGAAATGTACCAAAACAAAAGTCCCATAAAAAAGCATAAAGTGATAAGTCCGCCAGCTTTATAACTTAGATAGTAAGCGGCGACATTTTCTTCAATTATAATTTTGGCTTTAATGTTGTGGGTCACCCTTTTCTTTACGGCAGAATCACTAATTTGCCATAGAGAAGGATATTCTTTCTTGAAGATGCTGATTCCAGATTTCTCCAATTTGCTTTCGACGGTTGCCAAGGCATTAGAAACAGCAATTTTTCGTTGTACAGTAAGTCTTTTTTTGTTGTTTAGCGTCGTCTGGTTTTTAGTCATTAGACTATCCGTGGCAACATATCTTTTTCTAAGGTTCCCGAATTCTTTTTTAAATTGCTTACGGCGTATCGTATCTTTTAATAAAGTAATTAAAGTTTTGTCTTTGCGAAGATCAATTACGCGTTTCTTGATGTTTTCAAGATTTTGATTTCGATCATTGATAGCTTTGTTCTGTTCCTCCAATTCTTGTTGAATTTCCTGAAGAACAACTCGGTACATCTGTTGGTTTCTCACATTCGGATTGGCTCCTTTTAAACTGGCTAAGATTAAATCCAGTTTGCTTTCGGTACGTTTCATATCGCCAAAAAGGTGACGCGTATCTCCTGCGAAATCAATGTCGTTGTACGCAGATTCTAAAACTTCTCCAGCTTTCTCGATTGCCATTAAGTAATCGCTATCTGTTGCTGTAGTATCGTTAAATAATCTTCCGCGACTTTCTTTTTTTGCAGTTTTTTGTTCTTGACCGTAATTGAGCTGTGAGAAGAAAAGGAATAAAAATAAAGAGAAAAAATAAAGTGTTCTTTTTTGAATAGTCATAGTATTAAGGCTTATTTGGGAGCTCAAATTTAATTTTTTTTGAAAGACTTTCAGTTAAGAAAAATTAAATTTAAAACCATAACTTAATATTTAGTGGGAGAACTTTATTCTAGTTCTCTTGAAGTAATTTCTTGTTCAATTTCTTTAAGAGAATTCGAATGGTTAATCATAATAAATGCCAAAACAAAAGGAAATAGTATTAAAATTAGAAATCCCTTTTTTAGAAGTAGCAACACAATAAGAATGAATAATATGATGGCAACTAGAATCAAAATTGTAATTGTGGTCTGAATCGTTTTTTGCATTTTTAACAGCTCTTCAATGCTCATGTCGCTTGGTTTCTTTCCTTTCATTTTATATTTTTACTTTAGAATTACAACAAATTTTATTTAAAAAACTTTCCAAAACAAGAAGTCAGATTTTTTTGACTACCCAGCAATTATTATGGAAGAAACAGAAACTTGTCCAGCACAAAGACTTTTGAAAATGTTATCTGGAAAATGGAAGGCAGAAATTTTTCGTTTGGCTGTAGAATCGCCTTTACGTTTTAATACTTTACTGCGTCAGATTCAAGGTTCTAACAAACAGTCATTATCTACAGCCTTAAAAGAGCTGGAGGAAGAAGGGCTTTTGGAAAAGACTACAATTAAGCTAAAACCTCTCCATATTGAATACAATTTGACAGAGAAGGGAAAAGCTTTAATTCCCGTTTTCCAGCATTTGGAAGGATTATCCTGATTTTAATTCGAGGACTGATTTTTAAGAGATAATTTAGCGGAATAGAGTTTGTTTTTTGGAAAATATATCCAAAAAGTGGTTCCTTCATCAGGTTTGCTGGTGAAGTTAATTATACCATTATGGTTTTCAATAATTCTTCGGCATAAAGCAAGTCCTATACCATTTCCTCCATATTGATCGCGTTCGTGAAGACGCTGAAACATGTCGAAAATTCGATTAGAATATTTGCTATCCATTCCAATTCCATTATCAGAAATTGCTATTACTTCATAGTTTTCTGCTCCTATAGGCAGGTGTTCATCTTTAGGAACATTTTCATGCAAAACTTTTACAGAAGGCTGTTTGGCATTAAATTTAAGAGCATTATTGATTAGATTATATAATAGCTGACGAAGCTGAGTGTCGAGCCCAAAAACTGTTGGTAGAGGATTTACATTTATAACTGCATGTTTTTCTTCAATAACCAAACTTAAATCTCCTAAAACGTCAATAATAATTTTGTTTAAATCGACTTTTTCAAAATATTGTTCTTTATTTTCAATTCTTGAATAATTAAGGACATCTGTAATTAAATTTGATAATCTTCCCGCAGCAGATGTTATTCGGTCAAAGTAATATTTTTTCTTTTGATCTTCGCTCAAATGTTCGCCAGCGCGAGAAAGCATTATCATAATTTTTCTCAGCGGCTCTTGAAGATCGTGGCTGGCAATATAAGCAAACTGTTCTAGTTCTTTATTTTTAAAACGAAGCTTTGAGTTGGCGCTTTCCAGTTCATGCTGAATTAATTTTAACTGAGTGTTATCTTTCAGTGTTTCAACCATCATTTTCTGTGCATTAATATCTACAAAATAGACCAGCCAGCTGTTAAAACTTCCATCTTCAGTTTTGTTCGGAACTATAGAAATTAAATGCCAGATATAGTTAGAATCTTTTTTAATTCTAGTTTCTCCTAAGAAATTTGATCGATTTTGTTTGGCTTTATTCCAGCCTTCCAAAATTCCATCGATATCTTCAGTATGAATGAAGTTCATCAAAGTTTTACGATCAAAAGAAAGTAAGGGTTTATCTAAATAATTTTCTAGGGATTCATTTACCAGCAAGACATTATTTCGTTCATTAATTACGCAAATTAAAATCGGAATCGTGTTTGCCAACTGTTTGTATTTATTCTCACTTTCTGCCAGTTTTTCTGAAAGTGCTATAAGTTCAATATTCTTCTTGCGAATTTCGTCGTAAGGAGAAAGGGGAGTTTCAAACTTAAAATAATCAATTAACGTTTTAATCTTAGTTTCAGAAAGAAGCCCAGGAGATGGAATAGGCAGACTTATTTTAGTTACAGATTGATTATTCGAATACTGATATTCTATATGATGCGAAATTTTTGATGCATAAATAAAAGCATCTGGACTGCAACTTTTTAGATCAACATTATCGGTGATGATAGCTGTAATTTCTTTTTGTGTTGCCTTTATGATCTTTATATTAAGCACCAGCAAAGAATCTTTTCCTTTTGCAATGGCACATCGGGCGACTTCAGAGACGGCAGTTGCAAATCTTGTCTGAAGGGATGATGCCATACCGCACATTTCAGCAATTTTCATGCAGCGCTTATGGGCTAGTATCAAGTCCATTTCGTTGTCAAGATTTATTTGTACAATCTCTTTCATAGTCTTAATTTATTTTTCCTACTAGAATAGTTGCATCGTCATTGCCTCTGATGTTTTCTTTATAAAGAGCAGATGCAATTATGTTCGGACTTTGTTTAAAGATAGAAGTTAAATCATTCAAACTCCATCTTGTACGCAATCCGTCACTATGCATAATGATGATCTGATGTCTTCTGTAGGGCACGATCGTATTGTTTAATGTACGCGGTACGTTGTGCCCTATGATTCCGTTATAAGGTGTATACGTCTTATTATCTAATCCGTTGTAAATACGGGTGTTAATATTTCCGATACCACAAATGTTCCAAACTTCAGATTTATAATCAACAGATGCTATGGTTGCAACCAATCCTCTGGTTTTTTTTACTTTTATATGAATATCTCTCAGGATAGCGGCAGGTTCGGTTTCTATGGTTTGCCTAAACGCTTTTATCGCTGCTTCGACTGCTTCATTGGCACTTTCTCCATGTCCTAATCCATCGCCTACAAATATCTGAAAACCTTTGCTGGTTTGTTTTATATAATACCCATCTCCGCAAAGTTTTTCACCTGGATAATTTACAGCAATTGTAGCATGATTTAGTCCGCTTTTGGCAGAAGGTATTTCTAGATCGGGTTTCTCGCAGATTTTGACATATTGCACACATCCCCAATTTTTCATAGAATAAATCTGAAAATCTTTGCTTAGCCTTTTAATAGAACCTAAGCCGTGTCCAAGAGTATTAGAAGACGAATAGCCGTCGTTCATTATTTTGACCACATTATCAAATCCAACTCCTTTATCGAGGCAGTAAATTTCAATTTCTTTGTATTCTCCGTCTATGTTCGCGCGATAGAGCAATTCGCCACCGTTTGCAAATTTCATTAAGTTTGAAGTTAATTCTGTAACAATAATGTCTGTTTCAGCGGCTCTGTGAGGTGTAAAACCCAATTGAAGGGCAAGATTGTGTATTTCTCTTTTTATAAAAGCAATGAGACTTCTGTCATCAATTTTATAAGTGGAAAACGTATTATCCATTTTTCCATTTTGTTATAGTAACGGTTGTACCGTTTCCTAGTTCTGATTTAATGTCAAATTCATTGACAAGTCTTTTTGTTCCGGGCAATCCTAATCCGAGGCTTTTTCCTGTGCTGTATCCATCTTTCATTGCCAGTTCGATATCGGCTATTCCAGGGCCATTATCAATAAAAGTAACCCGTACGCCATTTTCGCGTCCGTTGCTGACAGATTCAATAATGACTTTACCGCCACCGCCATATTTGAGAAGGTTACGCACAAGTTCGCTTGTGGCCGTAATAAGTTTGGTCTGATTCAAAATACTCATGCCAATTTTTACGCCATACTCTTTAACACGATTGCGGAGCGGTACAACATCCTGTTCTTTTACGATCAGTGCTTCTTCTTTGTTATTCGTTATCGTCGTCATACTCCGGCTCTTCGTTATCGCTAGTTTGCATTTTTGAGCGAAGTAAATCCATGCCTTTTTCTACATTTAAAGCACTTATAACTCCATTTAAAGATAATCCAAGTTCTACCAGTGTAATGGCAACAGCAGGCTGCATTCCCACTACAACAGTTTGTGCGTCTAATATTCTTGACATTACTGCAATGTTTCCGAGAATTCGTCCCATAAACGAATCTATAATCGAAACAGCAGAGATGTCTATTAAAACACCTTTAGAACTATGTTTACTTATAGTATTAATTAAGTCTGATTCAAGATTTTCTGCCAGCTGATCATATAAATCTACCTGTATGGTAACAAGCAGAAAATCTCCCATTTTTAGGATAGGAATTCTTTCCATAAAAAATCTTAAATCTTTTTATTCTACAATTTTCTTTCTTTTTACAACAGCTAACTGAAGCATTTCGAAAGCTGTTTGTAAGGCGCTTGCAAGTGAAGCTTTGGTGGTTATACCGCTTAAATCGATTCCTAAATGCACCACAGTCTGCGCAATTTCAGGACGAATTCCGCTGATAATACATTCTGCTCCCATTAAACGGGTTGCACTTACCGTTTTAATAAGGTGCTGTGCACTAGAGAATCTACTGCTGGCACACCAGAAATATCCAAAATAGCGATAGAACTTCCTGTGTCAACAATCTGTTGCAAAAGGCTTTCCATCACTGTCTGAGTTCTTGAACTGTCTAGCGTTCCAATAATTGGCAAGGCAACAATTCCGTCCCATACTGTAATTACTGGAGTTGAAATTTCGCTGATTTCATCAATTTGTCTTGAGATTACGTCTTCTCTTCCTTTCATGAAAGCTTCAAAAGTCATAATCATCATGTTGTCTAAAATAGCATTCAGCTTTAGATTTGCATTATAAAGTTTCTCAGGTTCTTGAATCAATTCAGACAAAACTTGTGAGCACGCTTCTTTAAATGAAATTAAATATTGAGCATTTTCTCTAGGTGAAAAACCGCGTTTTCCTCTCGAAGATGAAATCCCGACAGTTAAATCCTGAACTTTTTCAAACTCTTGTGAGTTTTCGTATTTTTCATCAGACTTAGCCAATGCACTTAAAAAGAGAGAAGCAAATTCTTTTGACTCTTCTTCTTCCATCGCTCCATCTTCAGATCCTCCATCTAAAAGAATTTGAGACCAGATAGTTAATAATTTGTTTTCGTGCTCTTTTAAGACACCAAGTAAGTTGTTTTGCATTTGCTATAAATTTGGAATTTTCTCTTTCAAATATATAAATTTAAATTGGATGTTGAGAAAAGAAATACTAAAATGAAAACAAACATAAAATTTAACCTTTTTGATTGAAAAATGTATAATTACATGTTTTTGAGGAGATTTATGTTAAAAAAAAATGAATAATGCTTCTTTTGTGATGTTTAGAGAAAAACTGAAAAGTAAGATTGTTCGCGCTTCTAGGAGGAGAGGTTTTATTAAAAATTGTTCCCTAATTTTAGCTAGGGAATTGTAAATTAAAGTCTTCTGTATTGCAAATCATTTAAACTCCAGCTAAAGCTGGAGGCAATTCAAATTTAATTGTGTTGCTAATCCGACGGGTTTTTAAACCTGTTGGGTTTTTTGATTATACTTTAAATACAACTTTAAACAGATTGTTTTAAATGTTTGTAAATAAAAGCATGGGATGGTTTTCAATTGTTTTTATTTATTAAAATAACTTCATTGCCAGCTATAGCATAAACATTATGATCTTCTTCAGGTTTCATAATAAATTTTCCCGTAAATTCTCCAAAAGCAGGCAATATCATTTGATTGCTTTTTTGAAAAAAACATCTCAGTTTTAAACTTTGAAGCCCTAATCCGCGTAAAATTATTCCTGGATGAATATGCCCCGAAAAGTTAAAGAAATCCTCTTTTTCTGTCGGATGATGGGTTAAAAGAAAATGATCCATTTCTAAAGAATCAACAACAAGAATTCCAATTTCATAATAATGTTTCTGGTCAATTATATCGTGATTTCCTGCTATTAAATATGCTTCTTGATTATGCTTGGAAATCCATTCTTCAAATAAATCCCATTCTGCATTTTTCGAACTATGGAATAAATCTCCTAAAAAAATAACTTTTTCGGGTTCAAAATAATCTAAAACTTCTGTGATTTTTCTAAAATTTTCTGAAACGGCACTTTGCGGAATGGCGATTCCGTGTTTTCTAAAATGCGTTACTTTTCCTAAATGCACATCAGAAATGATAATCATTTTTTTCGATTCCCAATAAATAGCTCCGCTTGGATGAAGTATAAAATTTTCGTCTTTGATCTGAATTTTCATAAGCTGTTATTTCATATAGGAAGCGGTCATTTTTTGAATTCTTTCTGCGAGAGTTTCACTAGAAAGTTTTTCTCTCAATCGATCGGTAATGATAGGAAAACTAAAAGGAGTTGGCTTTAGGCATTGTTTCCAGATGATTTTCTGATCGGCAATTCTTTCTAATGCTAAAATCAAACGTCCTTCTTCTAATTGATGTTCAAAGGTTTCGCGATAAGCTTGATGCAATAATAAATTATCGGGTTCAAAATCTCTGAAGACTTCAAAAAGCAATTGCGAACCGCTTTGCAAATGTTTGGTCTTAACCATTTTTCCTGGAAAACCCGTAAAAACTAATCCTGAAATTACTGCGATATCTCTAAATTTTCTTCTCGCCATTTCGGTTGAATTTAGACTTTTCTGTAAATCATGATGAACATATTCGGTTGAAAATAGATTATTGTCTAAAACCGCTTCGATATCAATTTCCTGATCAGAAAGCAATTCAAATCCGTAGTCATTATACGCCAAAGAAAAAGTGATCGATTGCAATAAACTAATTCTAAATGCCAATAAACTGGCTAAAGCTTCATGCACAAATCGTCCTTCAAAAGGATAAAAAATAGCATGAAATCCTTCTCGGGTTTTAAAAGTTTCAATTAAGAATTCATCTGAACTTGGCACAATAGACTCTTTTCGCTGTCTTGTGAATAAAGGCTGTAAAGCTTTTAATTCTGGCGAAAGATTGTCTGTATTAGCTCGATATAATTCTTTTCGAAGCAATTCGCTCATCTGCGAAGACAACGCCAATCGGCCGCCCATCCAGCTCGCAATTTTAGATTCTTTTTTCGAACTCGCTTTTTTTACCAAAACCTGCATATTTCTGATTTTGAACAATTCCAGTTTTTTTCCAGCAAAAATAAAAGTATCTCCAGGTTTTAGTTTCGATATAAACCATTCTTCAATTGTACCGATATAACCACCACTGACATATTTGACATTCATCACAGCATCGCCAACAATAGTTCCAATTTGCATTCTGTGATGCATGGCAATCATTCTGCTATTTATTTTATAACAGCCATTTTCGTCAATTTCAACTTTTTTAAATTCGTCATAGGCGTGAAGGCTTTGGCTTCCTTGAGTAATAAAATTTAAAATCCAGTTCCAATTTTCGTTGCTTATAGTTTGATAGCTAAAAGTTCCTTGAATTTCTTTTAAAATTTGATTGGGATAAAATCCGTCAGAAACTGCGAGCGTGTTTAAATATTGCACCAAAACATCCCAACTATTCAAATAGGGAACACGATCTTCTATGACGCTGTTTTCAACCGCTTTTTTCAAAGCAGAGGCTTCTATTAATTCAATGGCATGAGTAGCAAGGAAATAAATAACGCTTTCTTTTCCAGGCTGATGTCCGCTTCGTCCGGCACGCTGCATAAAACGGGCAACGCCTTTTGGACCGCCGACCTGAATAATCGATTCGACAGGAGCAAAGTCAACACCTAAATCTAAACTCGAAGTGCAGACCACCACTTTTAATTCTTCATTTCGAATGGCGTTTTCTACCCAAAGTCTGGTTTCTCGGTCAATACTTCCGTGATGCATGGCCATTTCACCAGCAAATTCGGGATATTTTTCTAATAATCTTTGATACCAAATTTCGCAAGCTGAACGAACATTGGTAAAAATAAGTGTCGTTTTGCTGGCTTTTATAATTTTTGCCGCTTCATCAATCAGATGTAATCCCATGTGTCCGCGCCACGGATAAGTATCCATTTTTTCAGGAATAATGGAAACAACTTTTATTTTTTTATTAATGACGGCTTTGATTAAGACAGAATTATGGTAGGCCTCAGAATCAACCCCAAGTAAAACCTCTTGAGCTTGCTGTAAATTTCCAATTGTGGCTGAAATTCCCCAAATGCGAATGTTTTTAGAAATTGCTTTTAGCCGCGATAATGCCAATTCCACTTGGACGCCCCTTTTTGTTCCTAATAATTCGTGCCATTCGTCAATTACAATTGAACTGCAGTTTTTAAAAATATTAGCATAACCTTTCGTTGCTAAAAGTAATTGTAGACTTTCGGGAGTTGTAATCAGCAAATCAGGCATTTTGTTTTTTTGTTTGGCACGTTCGGCAGAAGATGTGTCTCCTGAACGAATTCCGACAGTCATTGGAATATCTAAATCTGTAAGTACTCTTTCTGCTGCTTGTTTTATTTCGACAGATAAAGAGCGTAAAGGTGTGATCCAAATCGCTTTTAATCCTGAGTTATGTTTGGTTTTATAATTCGGATTTTCTTTGATGTAATTTAAAATGATAGGAAGCCAGAGCGCATAGGTTTTTCCACTTCCGGTTGGAGCATTTAACAAACCATTTTTTCCCTGCAAAAAAGCAGTCCAAGTCTGTGTCTGAAACGGAAAAGGTTTCCATCCCTGACTTTCAAACCAATTGTTGGCTATGGTAAATAACTGCTCTCTGTTCATTATGAAATCATGTTTTTTAAATCTTCTATCGAATTGGCGTCTTCAATTTTTTTATCATGCCTCCATCTTAAAATTCGCGGAAAACGGGTTGCAACTCCGCTTTTATGTCTTTTGGAAAGCGCAATTCCTTCGAAACCAATTTCAAAAACCAATTGTGGCGTAACGCTTCTTACTGGACCAAATCGTTCTAAAGTATTCTTTTTTATGAAATCGTCTACCATTCTAAATTCGGCATCGGTTAAACCGGAATACGCTTTTGCGAAAGTGACGAGTTCACGTTCCTTATTTTCATTTTCCTGCCAAAGGGCAAAAGTATAATCGGTAAATAAATTAGATCGCCTTCCGTGTCCGCGCATGGCGTAGGTGAGGACGGCGTCTATAGTTAAAGGTTCAATTTTCCATTTCCACCAATCGCCTTTTTTTCTTCCGACTAAATATGGAGAATCTTTTCGTTTCAGCATCAAACCTTCGCTTCTCATTTCGCGTGACTTTAATCTTTCTTCTGTGACGTCTTCCCAAATAGAAAAATTAAATCTTTCAGATAGTTGTAGCGGACTTTCTTTTCCAATTAAAGTCGTAAATAGTCCTTCTAACAATGTACGACGTTCTTCGTAAGGCAGGTTCCGAATATCATTTCCCTGCCATTCCAATAAATCATAAGCTTTAATAATAACAGGCGTATTTTTTAAAACCGAAGCTGATACATTTTTACGGCCAATTCGGGTTTGCAAATCATTAAATGTCCCAATTTGATTGTTTATAAATGGAAGAATCTCGCCATCAATAACGGTTCCGTCTGGAATATTTCCGACGAAAGATTGAAATTCTGGATATTTATCGGTTACCAATTCTTCTCCACGGCTCCAGACATAGATTTCATTATCACGAATAATAGTCTGCGATCGTATTCCGTCCCATTTATGTTCGGCGCTCCAATCTTCTGGATTTCCTAAACTTTCCAGTTCACTTTCAATTGGATAAGCCAAATAAAACGGATAAGGTTTGGATAAATAATCACTGTTTCTTTCATCCAAAATCAATTCC
>Ga0099824_1010348_pt1 | contig 11047 bp, 8 predicted proteins | sample SiratrowhiteBW_FD_76837 | JGI IMG/M metagenome (GOLD analysis project Ga0099824, IMG submission 76837) | Root nodule microbial communities of legume samples collected from California, USA - Siratro white BW | ecosystem: Host-associated > Plants > Roots > Nodule | place: USA: California... | reverse complement strand
TATATATATTTTTATATATATATATATATATATATATATATATATATATATATATATATATATATATATATATATATATATATATGTATATGCAATTTTTTTATGATGCTTATTATTTATGCGAACAATAAACGGTCCAAAGGATGTTTATTTTTTGGCCAAATAATAAACATTGAGCCTTCAGTTTATATATTTATTTATTTTTTTAATTATGCGAGCATTAATCGGCCCAAAGGAAGATTGTTGTTTGACTAATATGATGCTTATTATTTATGCGAATAATAAATGACCCAAATGAAGTTTATTATTTGGCAAAATAATAAACATTGAGCCTTCAATTTATATTTTTATTTATTTTTTAATTATGCGAGCACTAATCGGCCCAAAGGAAGATTATTGTTTGCCTAATATGATGCTTATTATTTATGCAAATAATAAACAGCCTAAAGGAAGTTTATTGTTTAGTCATCGAACCTTCAGTTTATATATTTATTTATTTTTATCTTATTATGCGAGCACTAATCGGCCCAAAGGAAGATTATTGTTTGGCTAATTGATAGAAAATATATGCAGTAATAAATAGGTTGCAAATTCTCAAGTTTCCATGTGAACATTGAGTCGGTCCAAAGAAAGGCTTAATGTTTGACAGGATTTCTTTTGATAATATTTGATTACTAGAATGAGAGTACCACTTATAATTAATTTTTCTATCGAAAGATTAAAAATTAATGTTGTTCCAAGTATCTTAGTATGAATTTTCCCATTATTCTTGTTAACAATATTTCGATGAATAAAATTATTGTTGCTTCAGCTTCAGCTGACAATGTTTCTGCTCAAGTTAGCAACATCCCTATGTTAAATGGTACAAACTTCAAAGTTTGGAAAGATACTGTAGATATTGTCCTTGGTTGGTATGGATTTGGACATACCTCTTCGGCAGGACAAACCCATTGCTGCTGAAGAAAATGCTAATGAGGCTAAAATAGAAAAATGGGAGCTCCAATCGAATGAGTGTAATGATTATGAAACGCTCTATTCCTGAAGCATTTTGAGACTCTTTTACTGAAGATAGCAATGCTAAAAAATTCATAGAGGACATTCAACAATTCTTTGCCAAAAATGAAAAGGAAGAGACAAGTAATCTTTTGAACAAACTTGTCTCTATGAGGTATAAAGGCAAAGCGAACATAAGGGAGTACATTATGGAAATGTCTCATCTTGCTTCAAAATTGAAAGCACTTTGAGTTGTCTGAGGACTTACTCGTGCATTTGATTTTGATTTCTCTTCCTGCATACTTTGGGCAATTCAAAGTGAGTTATAATACTCTAAAGGATACTTGGTCCTTGAATGAGCTAATCTCACTGTGTGCATGAGGAAGAGAGGTTACAACGAGAACATAAAGAAAGTGTGAGGCTACTGCAGTTACACCTTCTCAGTAGAAAAGACAAAGAAACATGATGTTTTAACATGTTTCTTCTGTAAGAAGACAAGACACGTTAAAAAGGATTGTGCCAAATATGCTGCTTGGCGAGCAAAGAAGGGTATGATTCTCGTTTTTGTTTATTCTGAAGTTAATTTAAGTTTTGCACATATGGACACTTGGTGGGTAGATTCTGGTGCTACTACTCATATAGTATTGCTATGCAGGGTTGCCAGTGGAGCCAACCACCAAGTGATGCTGAAAGATTCATCTATGTGGCGGATGATAATAAAGTTGCAGTGGAAGCTATAGGAATCTTCAGATTATGTTTTTAAGATTGGATTGTTTTTTAATTTAGTTTCTGTTTCTCGTTTGGGAAAATCTGGTTATCATTGTTCTTTCGAAAATAATAAAGTTAGTCTCTTCCAAAACTCAAATATTATTTGTTCCATTTTTTTTTAATTGATAATATGTATAAGTTTGATTTAAATTTCTGCAATGAAATACTACAAACAAGTTCAAGAGGTACAAAATGAAAATTAAATGAGAATTCTGCCTCATTATGGCATAAGTGTTTAGGCTACATCTCTAAACAGAGAATTCAGAGGCTTATGGTGGATGAAATTCTTGAACCCCTAGATTTAAAGGATTTTCAAGTCTGTATTGAATGTATCAAGGGGAAAAGAACAAATGAAAGAAAACTAAGCGCAGAGGGAGCTAAAGATGTCTTAGAACTAATACATATCGATATATGTGGTTCGTTTCCTACTACTTCATGGAATGGACAACAATATTTTATTACATTTATAGAAGATTAATCTCGTTATGGGTACTTATATTTAATTCATGAGAAGTCCCAACCTTGGACTTTTTAAGTCTTTCAAAGCTAAAGTTGAACTCCAATTTGGAAAGAAAATCAAAGCTGTCAAATCTGATAGTGGTAGTGAATACTACGGAAGATATGATGGATCAGGAGAACAACGTCCAGGACCTTTTGCGCTTTTTTTAAAAGAATGTGGAATTGTTCCGCAATACACAATGCCTGGCAAACTCAGTATGAATGGTGTTGCAGAACGAAGGAAACAAAATCTTAAGGATATGGTGAGAAGTATGATCAGTCATTCGACCTTGCCTGAATCACTTTAGGGAGAAGCTTTAAAGACTGCAGTGTACATCTTTAACAGGGTACTAAGCAAAGCAGTTAACAAAACCCCTTATGAACTCTGGGCTAATAAAAGACCTAGCCTAAAACATTTACACATTTGGAGATGTCCAGTTGAGGCACTACCTTATAAGTCGCATGTAAGAAAATTGGACTCAAGGACATTTAGCTGTTATTTTGTTGATTACGCTGAATGCTCACGAGGATACAAGTTTTATGATCCTACATCAAGATCAACTTTTGAAATGGGAAATGCAATATTTCTTGCGGATGTTGAGTTTGGAGGGGAAGGAAACATTAGGAATGTTGTTTTTGATGAGGAATCTATTATTGATAATGATAAGGTATTCATACTTATTGTTATTCAAGACACATTTATATAACAAAACAACAATGAGAATCCTCCTCAAATACAACCTATAGAACAAACTCAACAACCTCAAAAAGTGCCATTAAGAAGATCTACCAGAGAAAGGAGAAGTGCTATTTCGGATGAATACCTTGTGTACCTCCAAGAATATGAGGATGACATTAGTTTAACAAAAGATGACCTGATCAACTTCTGTCAAGCCATGAAAAGTTCTAATTCTCAAAAGTGGATTGGTGCCATAGAGGATGAGATTAAGTCTATGAGAGACAATGATGTTTGGGATCTAAGTATAATTACTTGAAGGTGTGAAACCCATTGGTTGTAAATAGATATTTAAAAAAGGGATTCTATGGGTAATATCGAAAGATATAAAGCTCGTTTAGTCAATAAGGGATTTACTCAAAGGGAAGGCATAAATTATGAAGAAACTTTTTTCTCTAGTATCTTCAAAAGATTCTTTTAGAACAATAATGGCATTAGTAGCTCATTTTGATTTAGAGCTACGTCAGATGGATGTTAAGACGACATTTCTTAATGGAGACATTGGTGAGACAATTTATATGGTGCAACCAAAAAACTGTGTCAGGTAATTCAAAGTCTATGGTCTTCAAATTAAAGAAATCCATCTATGATTTTAAACAGACTTCCCGTTAATGGTATCACAAGTTTCATCAGGTTATTACCTCATATGGCTTTGAGGCAAATATTGTTGATGATTGTGTATACTACAAGTTCAGTGGGAGTAAATATGTATTCCTAATCTTGTATGTTGACACCATCGTGGCTAAAGAAGACAAGTTTAGTCTCAAATAGTGTCCCAAAATGATCTTGAAAGGACAATAATGCATGATAAACCTTATGCATTAGCAACAGGGAACTTAATGTATGCTCAGGTCTACACACGTTCTGATACAACATTTATAGTGGGAGTTCTAGGCAAATACTTGAGCATGAGACATCTAACCATGACATATGGTTGTGAAACTTTGTCACCAGGCTTCGTGTGGTAGATGACATTGAAAAGCCATTGAAGATTTATTGTGACAATAATTCAGTAGTGCTTTACTCCACCAACAACAACAAGAGCTTAATAAAGTCAAAATATTAAATTTTTGGTTGTTAAGGAGAGAGTTCAAGAAAAACAAATTCTTATAGAACATATAGGAACAAAGTTTATGTTAGCAAACCCATTAACCGAAGGATTGATCCCTAAAGTCTTTCATGAGCATATTGCTCATATGGATATCACTGTTGATGATAACTTGGCTTAGTGGGTTATTTTGTATACTTTACATGTTTTGTGTCAAACGTTGTACTATTTAATTTTCTGCATAATAAATTACATCATGTTGTTTGCAGTGTTGATATTGCAAATTTTGGGCAGATCTTAATGAAGGTTTTAAAGTTGGAACACTTGGAAATAGACAAGCATGAGATCAAATTTCATGTGATTTTCATGTTACTCATTCAAACTTGATCTATGTCGTTGAGTATATCAGTATGGTAATCATCGTGGTTCAGTTGTGAATTTAATGTGATGAAAGTCGCGGTAATTCAATTATTGGTATATGAGATGGACCAGATTGTTTAAGTAGTTAAGGACAAATAACATTCGGTATGTGCACTTATGGTATATTTTGTGCTATGATTATTTCACGATAATATATATAGCCCAAGTGGGAGATTGTTAGGAAATTATATTTCCTTAGTCTAATTGTGGGCTATATATTTATTTATATATAATCATATTAGCTGTTGATTTTCTTAACGTTCCAAATCGTTTGTCACTAAAATAGTTTTAATGAGTCATTAAGATAGTTTTAATGACACCTCCTAATTTTTAGGATAATTGGTCATGAAAATCATTTTCTGAGAGGTTAACAGAATAAAAGGAAGGTAAAGGGTTGGCCCCCGATATACCAAAATCAAATCCTTTGTGGTCTCTTAACATCAAAAGAGTTACTTTAAAGTCCAACAAGAAGAATAAGAAAGATTTTGGTCGAGAAAGATCATAACCATATCGAGTATTCTATCTTTATCCATAGATTCAGGTATGTAACTCTTCTATTGGATTATGACTCTCAATAATTTAATATAATGGTTAAATTCATTATTCAGAATATTTATTCTGTAATTTTTATCAAATAGAACATAACTTAACACCTTTACAGTTAACACCTTTAACTTTACAGTGTACATTGCACATTTTTATCTAAAGGAAGCTTTTTATGTAGAACTTTTCAAAGAATAAGATATTAACCATTAGGAATGGAATAAGACTAAACCAACTTTTCCCAATTGCAAGCATCACCAATCATGAAGAAAGACTTCTTACTAACTTACTGATTAAAAACCTGACTCTTCAAGCATCCAGTTTAGAATATTACCTAAAGGAGTAGACAAGAGCCAAGTACAGTTATTCCAAGCATAATCAATTAATTAAAATTAAAATATTAAAATAATAAATTAAATAAATAAATTAATCTAATTTTATATTTTATAAAATATTTTAATATATTATTATTTTGAAATATAAATTTTTTATTTATTAAGATTTGATAATTACTTTTATTTTAATTAAAAATTTATTTAACTCTAGCTTATATTTCAAAATTTATTTTAATACGAAATTATTTTTAAAAGTTTATTCTATAAATTATTTTGTAAACATATATAAAAAATTTACTTTATTAAATCAATTACATTTATTACAAACTTTTAACTCTCTTTTTCCATTCAAAATGTCATCACTTTCCACTTTCTTTCTTTTCCTTTCTTTCATTTTATACCTTTTGTGAATAATTTGATTGATATAATTTTTTTAAAATTATAAATTCAGAAAACAATCAAATTATCCTTATTGTTATAAGTTAATTTTTAATTAAATATCAAATTATAATTTTATAAATATTTTTATAATAATAATTATTATTCATTCTAATTTTATTATTAATATTATTATTTATAATTTTTATTATTACTGATATTTTTATAATTTTTTATGATTTTTTTTATTTTTATTCTTTTAAATTTTATTATTTATTTATTATTATTATTATTTTAATGTCTTATTTTTTTATTTTTTTATATTATATAATATAATTATATTTTGATATATTATATTATATTATGTAATATACCATAATCAATTAAGTATATAAAATATTGAATTAGCATAATCAATTAGGTATATAAGATAATCAATTTTGTTATATTATATAATGAAATATTGATTATTATAATTAGGGTTTAGATTATTATGTTACATTATATATATAATTAACTATGTTATTAGATGTAACTGAGATCAGGTTACATAGCAATGTAATTTAAAATGACAGATATATGATTTTATACATTTAACATAATTTTCCTCTTCTCTCATTAAGGGAGAATAAAAAGCATACACTTTTGTAAATTGTATAATACATCTTTAGAAACAAACTGTTTCTCATTTCTTCTACTAAGGAAGAATATTCATTTGTTAAATATGTGTGTCATATGACTGATTCCAAACATTACTATAGCATAGCGCAAACCATATTTTGTGAGAATATCTCGACAAGTTAAAGAATATCATTCGCCTGTAAGAAATTAGTTGTCATATTTTGGCACACTGAAATGTTTTGCCATGAAAACCAGGTCAAGAAAAACAGGACAGTTTAAGACAGTGCTAATCTTTTCCACTCATCAGACCAGACATTTCTTCCAGTGTCTCTCCGTAAATTGCAGGCACATTAAGTTTGATTGCTCAAAAAACTGAATGAAAGAAAGAGAAAAGGAACTGAATTTCTCTGAAATAAGGAGAAGATAATACCAAGCTGGCATCAGAAGCTAGTTTTCTTTAAAAAAATATTACATCTGTACCACCTCTACCTAACGAAAGAGCATGAAACTATATATATAAAGAATATATATAAACAAAACAAACTTTGATTAAGCTATATATATAAAGCATAAGAACCTAGAACAGCGAAAAAATCATGAATCAAAAGCCAAAGAATTCACATGACAGATTATACAAAATTGAGGAAAAGCAGAGTAACAAAATTGAAGGCCACTGCAAGCCTTGATGGAGACAAATGATTGCTCAGGCAAGAGATGGTATATTAATCTCTCCACTAGACTGAAAACACCTGCTCCTTTTCCTTAAGCTGAGCGATGGAATATGCCAGCAAGGAACAAATTGACACAGCATAAATGGGTCTGCCAATTTACATTATAGCACAGGAACAAGTTTTGTTATTCCCGTACTCAAATTCATCAAATGAAACTTCACTGCAATTGAACAACAATCACGATCTTAAAGAATAAGTACACAACAGAACAAGAAAAGGTAAAATATAAATATTGCTTGCGAACAAGGTTAGAAACTTCCGTTACATCAAGTTCAGCTATTAAAAGTAAAAAAGAAATGTTTCATTAACATCAAAATTAAAACAAAAAATGGTTGTCAACTAGCGTGGTAAAGGATGAGAAATTAAAAAAATTCATTAATTGCAGTTCGGCCTAATTTGTATTGATTAATATAATAGACAAGAGAAAACAGGAGACTTACTCTTTGGAGCGAAAACTATGGTCATATGTTGGTCAATCATCTAAGATATGAAAATGGAATCTATAAGAGCTACGGGGTAAAATTTTGTAAAATGTCCAAAAACTGAACGGACACCAGAAGGTTTCACCTCTGTAGGCAATGCTTTAGCCATTATAGAAGATGGAGAAAACCCAATTTAGTCCTCCAAGGTTGCATGCAGCACTACTACATGACTTCCAAATTTTATAAACAAATTGGAAATCAAAAAATATGAGGGATTAATTTAGCAACATATTAAATACTCGTGGAACTCATTCAGAAACAATTTTGGAGAAGTGGTAAACAAAAGAATCTTCAAGGACTAATTGGTAACCATAATTGTATGAGGACTAACGTTATAACTTGTGTACCTCGGAGGTTCCATTTTGTCCAAAAAAGTAAGATTTACTCTATCTGATCGAAACTTGAATAAAGGTGGTCAAAAATTAAATCCTACATAAAATACGAAAAAACTTATATTCGCATAGGGATATTCATCAAATCGGATTATATCTAATACATCTGATCCTTCAAGTCAAACCAATTAAATTGTTTTAAATTAGTGTGCTTAACTAGTTCTTTTTACTTCAAAACCGAGTCAAACCAATTAAATTGTTTTAAATTAGTGTGCTTAACTAGTCCTTTTTACTTCAAAACCGAATCAAACCTCGACTTTTGTTTCTTTTTCATATATTTGTAGAAGGAGATACGTCTTGAATCTACATTCAATAATGAAAGAATCCTTTTCATAAACTTCCTCTTTCTTTTTCTCTACTCTCGCCCCACTCAACTGTTACTTATGGTTCTAAACGAACTGAAACTAACCATTGGAATTTTACGAAAACTTGGAGAATAAGTCTCTAATTGCAATAACAAAATACAGAAAATATCAAAATAGAAAAGAAATATCATAGAGTTTGTGTTGGGTCATTTCAGGGTACTGAGAAGATTCGGGATCAATGAACCATAAACAAATCATATAAGAGATCACGACACTACTTTCAACCTAAAACCTCAAAATAATAGATTTATGAATCTTCTTTCTTATGTATTGTTTAAATTTGACTTCCTAACATATTGATTCCTGGTTGGAAAGCAGCCCTAATTGCAGTCACTCATAGCCTACCTCAATTGTGACCTCAATTGTAATGAGTTATAAATTTGAGAACCACTAATCTTACATCATTTTAGTATTAATCCTATTGATTATAGAAAACTAAACATTAAAGACCGCTAGACACAGAAGAGGTCAAAAAATACTGGAGAGATTTATCACCATAACTCCAGAAGTAATGATCATGAAAGACTCCTTTGTCCCTATACTGCAATTGACCTTTTACTGCATCTAAGGGAATTCCATTTAACAATGTTCAATGGAGAAATCCTTCAAAATATTGAAGTCACAAAGTAGAGAGAGAACATGGTTGGGAAGGGGTCTCCAATTTATCACAAGATCAGAATTACCTAACGGAAGAATAAGCTAATCTGACTCTTAAGAACAATCAGGTTATTCATTCAAATGGATAGGGAAATAATGCAGCTGTATATAATCATCTAAACCAAGGTTATCAGTTAGGCCTGTTCAAATTTAAAACTAGTTTCACGAATTGTATCAGATAGACCGGATAGACAGCTCTGGGAAAGAACAAAACATAAAGTTTCTTACAGTTTAGAACTGTGCCTGAAAAGTGAAGCTATATGTATGTCTGCTCCCGCTCTAATCAGAATTCAGATCACTCTTTGCCTCACAAAAATTCAAACCATTTTCACTCAAAGCCCCAAGCCTTTCTTAGACCTTTGGTAGGTGAGAATAAAAGAAAGGAGAAGAGAAGACTGTACAAGGATGTGTGATTTGCTATTAATCACACAAATAAAGTAGTGTTCCTATTAACAAAATGTGACACAAGAGACAAAAACTTTCAAACTTTACACATGATCGCCCAAACAAAACTCTTAACGAAAACAACCAAAAGTATCTGCTTTGAGTATGTAAATCTTTATATAAGTCAGTAGAGAAAATAAAATATTCTAACCTGGGCTCAAATTCTTGTATTTGAACAAGCTCCCTACCACAAGCGTCCGTCCATTGCACTCTCCTTCTCTCTGTCTGACCATGAGCATAATTCTCCTTTCCACCTGATGCCTCATGTTCAGCAACAGCCTCGACAGGAACTGGTTTTTTATTTCTTTGCCTTTTTAAGCTACTTTTAAGATGAACCTTTCTACAATCATCATCTATGTTATCAGAAGGATACTTGCCCTTGTTGGAAACCAGGGTCCCTGAAGAGACACCATGATGTTTGGCATAGCCCACTTTAAGATGAGATGCAGTGTCAAGCCTTGCAGAGGCGCAACCAAAGCAAACAAAGGAAGCGCTCCTGCTAGAGAGGCGTTTCTTTCTGAAAGCCAGCTGGTCAGATTCTTGGCCTACCAACTGGAACTGGCTCCACGGCAAAACTCTCATGGATTTGTCGTCACTCCTCAGACCCTTACCATATCCTGAAGCTGAAGAAGAATCCTCCACCTTCGACTGTCAATAACATCAGTTCATCTCATCGGCGCACCAGAAAACTATTTCCACATATGGCCCTTCATCAAAAAAAATTATTTATCAGCATGATCATGTCAATTTTTATCTAGTTATCTTCTCCAACATCTTTTCATAAAGTAATTCCCCTTCCACTTATTCACACAATTATTAGAATATGCTCAGTTGATCACATTCAATGTTTGCTTGACAACAAAGACACATTACAGTGAAGGTGCATACCAGGAATACACTAAAGAAAAGGACAAACACAGTACCAAGCCACTTTTAATTCATGTTTTTCTTAATGCTCCAATAATGTGTTCAAACTGTCGTACAAAGGTTAAAACATCTAAAACAGTGCCACAAGGAATCAAGCAGTTGTATTTGGTCACGATTATAAGAACAGTTTGAAATCATTATTTAAACGAAACACCTTTTTTTTATAAAATTTCAAACAGTTCCTGTTGAGTCATCACAAAAAAAAAAAAAAAAAAAATCTTATCCAATTGGACGATGTCAGCAACCAGGTAAAGTGAACTACATTATGTCAAAACCCCGAGCTCGTTTAAAAAACAAATAACAAAACAGTTAAAATTCCATATGGAAAATTGGGGAAAAAAATCTCAATTTCAAGACAAATTTTAGCATGCAATTCTCTCTCTCTCTCTCACACACACTCACACACAAAAACTTCCAATTTCGCAAAAATAAAAGCAGAATTTGCATGATCATTTTGTGGAGACCAATTTTGCTCGAGCCGAATAATACTACAGACGACATATTCTTCCTATGAATATTCAAAACATGTACACATTCAGAATTCGAACTCGTCCAATTGTTTTTTCAACCACGAACTCATCCACTTCTCAAAAAGAAAAATGACTAAATTAATAATAATAATAATAATAATAATAATAATAATAATAATAATAATAATAATAATAATAATAATAATAATAATAATAATAATAATAATAATAATAATAAT
>Ga0099824_1010346_pt1 | contig 11048 bp, 7 predicted proteins | sample SiratrowhiteBW_FD_76837 | JGI IMG/M metagenome (GOLD analysis project Ga0099824, IMG submission 76837) | Root nodule microbial communities of legume samples collected from California, USA - Siratro white BW | ecosystem: Host-associated > Plants > Roots > Nodule | place: USA: California... | reverse complement strand
TATATATATATATATATATATATATATATATCTTTCCATTCCATGTTAGTATTTTGTTTCTATGCTTAATGCTTATAATGCTTGATCATCCATATCATGATATCTGATTTCTTTTGTAATTTGGAACGGAATCAAATACCTAATCAAGTTTGCTCTAAGAATGGAACATTATTAATTTGTTGTCTTAAACCCTTGTTATGAAAGCAACCCAGAGTTTTCTACCCCTTTTCTCTTTCATTGTCTTTCATCTAGATGTTAGATTGTGTTAATAATAATGTGTTTTCTTGGTCTCTTTTGGTTTATTTTGCAAGAGGTTCTAAGGTTGAGTAGGATCTAGTTGGTTTAAATTTATTCCACAACCCAACTCAATTCGATATGCACCCAACGCAATTCCAACAAATGCTCTCGGCAATTTATGCACCGATACAATTCTCATTATGCACAGTGCAATTTGAGCAATTTGGTTTCGGGTGATGATGGTGCTTAATTCTATATGCATTGCGCCCACTGCTATATAATATGTTTCTTATGTTCAGGTGCAGAGCTCAAATGGCGCTCAGTGATGTTCACATGCACAAGAGAGAAATGTGTGTGTGTGTGTGTATATATATAATAAAATCATTTTAAGCTGAAAAAACATATTAATTTATTTTAAATAACTGTTTGGCCTGGACCTATGCCCATTTGCCGGAGGGGTGAGCTTGCTGATAATATGATGTTGATGATGGAGCAAAAAAGGACCAAATTTTATGATGCTCAGGATCTCCCCGAGAATAAACTCAGGATTTTATCTTCTTTTTGTTCTTTAGATTTAACTTTTTTATTTCAATTTTTTTTTTATTTCATGTGATAATGTTAAAACTATGTAACTTGGTTTATGTGACATGTATGATACATTTGGTTGTATGACTTTGAGTGAGCCTTGCATGTCACTGATGAAAATTTCTTGTGTTCTCAATTGAAAATTGTGAATTCAATGTGTTGTTCTTGTTGAGTATAAGTTTGTGGTTGCTCTCTTGTTATTGTGTTGAAAGTGCATTCATTGTTTTACTTCTGATTAATCATTATAGCATACTATGTGACAACTTTTGGAAAATTAACCTTTTTAGCCAATGAGAATTTGTATTTCAAAGTTTAAATTCATTGTGTGCTACCACTTTTTACTTACAATTTATTTTGCTTGAGTTTCAATGTTAATTATTCATTTGCATGTCTACATATGATTAAGGTCATTTTTGTTTTTCTTATTTCATTATAGTTTGAGCCAAATATCTAATCGTTTTGTACAAGAATAAAACCTTTGCACACCCCTTTGAGCATTAAAAGAAATTCTTCTTCTTCACCCTTGAACCCTTAAGCCTATTTGAGAAACAATTAACTACCTCACTTTGAGTTGAGAGAGAAAAAAAGACCATGGTCATTAGTGTGGTTCAAGTACAGGGAAAGTAATTAAAAGTAGTACATAGGGAGTATAAATTTAGAAAAGGTTGTGGTCAAGTTGTATAATCAATTTTTAATATTCTAATAAAAATAAAATATAAAATAATATAGGGGTAAGATGATATTGCTTCAATTTTGGATTTCAAATAGAAGAAGGTAGAATGTGTTGAATTCATGAGTTGATATATCTTTACTCAAGGTGTTTCTATTATCCGGAAAAATAAATTTCCTTTTTATCCTAGCCACATTACAACCCATAATAGTCCTTGTGATGTTGCATGCTTGTACAAATTTTAGCTCTTGAAACAAAAAAGCAAATTTAAATTTTGTGGAATTAGTGGTGGAAGAAACAAAAACACATCCTTAGACACTAGCGTACTTGAGTGAAATACTTTTTCTAGTAAGGAATTGTGTCCTTAATTGTTCACTGAGTCTTGACTGAAAACTTTCTTTTCATAGGACAAATTTGAGAAAGAACATACAAGATTGACATCTAAAACAATTTTGTGAATTTACCTCTTGGTTGTTATATCATTGCTAATTACGTGTCTGTTGGGCGGTACTAAGGCAAAGAACCACTAGTAGTAATTGCAACCAGTGCCAGGTGAATTGTGTTGGGCACGTACATCATTCAAATGACACCTTTGGGATGTATTTAAGGAGGTCTATGTGCTAGGGTTTAATACTCTTCATTTGGGAGAGTCTTGGAAAAAGAAAAATGTAGACTTGGAGTGGCATTAGGGTTTCCAGGGGTTCTATTTTATCCTCTTCATGTATATGTCTTCCTTCATTAATTCATCCTTTTGTTTTTGGGCTCTTAATGACAACAAAGAGCTAAATCCATTTTGTTGGGGTTAGATGTAGCCAACTGAACTCTCTTGTAATTGATATTAGTTTCAATTATATATATGTTTTTCCATTCAATTTTAGTATTGGAAAAGATTGTTAATGAAAAGAGTATTGAGATGTAGCCTGCTCTGTTACAGTTGATCAACTATTACCAGTTTTCTGGGTTAGATCATGAAGACCCACACACTTATTTGTACACTTTCTATGAGTTGTGTGGTTCAGTGGGTGTGACGAGAGTAGATGAAGAGGCACTTTTTCTGATATTATTTCCACTCCCATTGACTGGAAAGGCAAAGGCATGACTATATCACATCCAATCAATGTATGACCAGTTGGAAGTTGTTTCTTTCCACCCTCCAAGAATATTGCAGCAAAAGTCGTTATAGCAACATTTGTGCAGGTTTTGATTAACCATTATATGAATGTTGGGAAAGGTTTAAGGTTCTGTTGAAAAAATATCTTAATCATGGTTTTGAAGTGGAGATGCAAGTGCACATATTTTGTAACGGACTTCAGCCTCAGACCAAGATGATTCTAGATTCATCTTTTTGGTGATCAATTTTATTCAAGACTTCACATGAATCTATGGCTTCTGTAGATTTGTGTAGCCAATATGGTAGAACACAAGAACAATAAAGAGATATATTGGAATTGAAATATCAAGAGATTCTATTAGCTTAAAACAAGTTTTTAGCTCAACAATTAGAAATTCTTAATCAGCAGATCACTAAGTTACCTTAACAGTTACAAGTTATACAAATTGTTTCAGTGTAAAATGACCTTCCAAGTGTAAAAGTGAACTATATGTGGAATCAAGGACGTCGACAATATCCATCATTGTATGAGAGAGTTAGCAATTTGGAAGATAATTAACAACAATTTATGCAACCTTCTATTCAGAATCAGAAAAACATTGAGGTGTCTATAAAGAGGTTGTAGAGATAAGTGGGTACATTAGCAAAACAATGGGAAGATCAAAAAGCAGAACCTACTAACATGGATATTGAAGGAAAGGAGCCTTCTCAAGCGATTGTTACTGGAAACGGGAAAGAGTTAGGCATGAGAATGAGAGAAAAAAAATGAGATTAAGAAACAAGGATAGTGAAAAAGAAAAGGAACAAAAGATAGATGAGAGTGATTTAGAAGAAAATGAAAAAAACAATATATTAAAATAAAGAAAAAAAGTAATTATGAATTAATCTCCCTTATGTAAAATACACACATAGGGATTGTTTATTTATAGATAAAAATAGTAACAAACTAATAGAAAATATGGGTTAAGCCCATTATATTCAACACTCCCCCTCAAGCTGGTGCATATAAATTATATGTACCAAGTTTGTTACAAATATAATCAATTTGTAGGAATAGCTAGCTCCAGAAGGAGGGTTGAATGGAGCCTGAACTCAATTCGCTATAAATAGAAACCACCAACCAAGGCAAAAATATATAAGCACGGATAAAGTAGTTTTATACTGTTTCACCCTAATCTCTTGGGCTACGTCCAATTCTCCCTTAAACAAACTGTCCAAGAGGTTCCACCATTTAGCAAATAGTTACGAGTACACAAACCTCTCAAGGTTATCACGAGTACAAAAACCTCTCTAGGTTATACCAGTCCCAATCTCCCCCTGAGATCAATACCACTCAAGATTGAAATAAACACTCTTAAAAGAGATAGCAATAAAAGCTCACAAGGGTTTACTTCACAATGGTGAAGAATTACACATGGTTTCACACAACCCAAAACTCTATATGCTCTCAATAGCAAATTGACAATAGACACTCAATGTATTATACGATGTATTTCTCTTTTTGCTTCTTCTTGTTCTTCAATTTGAAATTGCTCCTCTATATGTTGCTTTTTAGAAACTAGTCGTTGGAATGCTTGAATAGAGCACTTTTGACCTTTTGATATATGGAGCTCAAACTAGAAATATTTCTCTAATTTTTATATTGCATTAAACTTGATTAATTCTATATCGAAAATAATTTAAAATAACATAGAGAAATTATATTTGAGATACTAATCAATAATTTGAATAATTTCTATTATGAACAAATTTGAACGTTAAAGCACAATATGATATAAAATCAATTAATCATATTTAAATATTCCACAATAATTTGAATAATTTTCATTATGAACAAATCTGAACATTAAAGCACGATATGATATAAAATCAAATTAAATCAAAACAATAACACATAAAAGTAAATAATAAGAAAACTTATCTCTTTATGGACCCATGTGTCTCCTGCTTTAATAATAATAATGTTAATTGCGCAATGTGTATAAGTCATCAAATATAAATGTATAATTGAGTTTATCATCAAAACTTTATAAAATGATTTGATCATCTAAAGGGACTTTGGACCGTCTAATGTTCAACACAATTCTAGGTCGTAAAGATTTAGTGAAAATATCAGTTAATTGATCATTCAAATTAAAAAATTTAGTCTTAACATCTCTAGATATAATTTTCTCTTGAATCCAATGGCAATCAATCTCAATATGTTTGGTTTTTTCATGAAAGACAGGATTTGAGCTAATATGAAGAGCAGCTTGATTATCGCATATGAGTGTCATTTGAGTGACATCTCCAAATTGTAATTCTTTAAGTAAATCACTCAAAAACATACAACCTATTGCATCACATATGTCACATCAGCTAAGTCACACAATTTATTATGAAAATAAAAATAAACTAAAGAAATGAAAATGAAAAATGAAGTCTATAAAACAAAATAAAATAAAATTATACAAAAGTTTACTGATCTAGATCATCACAAAATGTGATCCTGTTCTTAAGCATCATCAGAATCTCATGTATCAAGTCCAAATTTCTCTTGATCATGTTCATCCCCTTCTACAAATAGTCCTGGGCCCCAGACTAAGAAGCCTATGTAGGAAATTCCTCACCCGAGACAACATTATTCCAATTGCACGGGCGCAATAATTCCCGAGAGCATTCTTTGGAATTGTGCTGGGGGCAAAATGAATTGAGATGGGCAGTGAAACATATTTAAATGAACTGGATCTCTAGGTTTCCTTTTGTGAAACGCTTGTTTAATGTCCCGACCTTGACAAATGATCTAATTATGGTGAATGGGACCTTGTATCCAAAAGAACACACATTTTTATGTATAAAAAAGGAAAAGTAAAAATAACAAAAATGAACAAAGGTTGGAGTTTTATTAAGATCAAACATTGGGATTAAATAAAACTTAAATGGATTTTCTCCTTATTCACATATGCAATTTATAATTGTTATTTTTTTCCTATTGGTCAACCAAGTTAATTCCTTAAACATGGTTACCTAAGGATTAAAAAATAAAATTAATTCATTCTTGGACTTAATGAGCTTTGCTCCCTGCATTGATATCGTTTTACTAGAACAATAAGTCAAAAACTACACTTCGTTCCTAGTAGTTGTACATCTCTACTTGATTAAGTTTAGTTATGAAAGTTAAATATATTTTCCAATATCATTCAACCCCTAAGATCATTCCTCTACTGTAATGTCATAGAATGATAGCATGCAATCATTGCTAGCAAAGATCTACAATACAAGCATTAGCAGTAAAAGTCAATCAGGAAAGAACAAGTTTGGAATTATTACAGAGATTCCTCTAATGTAAAGAAGTACACAAAGAACGTAATCTATATCAATGCAAAATTTATCTACTATAAAACATTAAAGCATAAAACTCAATAATTGCAAATAACAAAAATGAAGTCTAAAATAGTTATGACTACAAAGTTGTCTTGTATTGGAACATAAGTTCCAAGCAACGACGTCAAAACTTGTTAGCAAAATGTGTTCACGATGATAAATGCTACTGGTAGGATTAAACTTCACCAAATCTCACTCTCATGCATGTGATCACTCACCTTCTTTTCAAAATAATATTAATGTCAACCCACTAGAATACGAAAACCCTAATTTCTTAGGTGAATGAGCCTAAGCTTACCTATTAAGAGCAATTCATTCAACAATCAATAAATAAGACTTGCTTTACCCATAAGGGTTTAAGACAATAAATGAATCATGTTCTATTCCTAGAGACAAGCCTTCATTAGGTGTTTTTTGATTTACTTCTAGATTACAATAGATATTTTACAATACCCCAATAATCAAATATCATTCGATGGGTGATCAAGCCACAACAAGCATTAAGCATATAAACAAATACTAACATTGAATGAAAATACATTTATATGAAAACCAATATTGATTACACGAGAGTTCAATTGATTACATCTAACCCCAACAAGATAAATTTATCTCTTCATTGTCACGAAGAGCCCAAAACAAAGGAATGAAACAATGGAGGAAGACGGGTGCACAAAGAGAACCTCTCGGAACCCTAGAGTCGTCATTCCAAGCCTACAGATTTTTCCAAGACTCCAACTCTAGACGAAGTGTCTAACCCTAATGCAAAGACCTACTTAAAAAGATAAAAACAATGTCAAGTCATTGATGTCCGCACTCAAAGCACTTCACCTGGTGTTAGGCACAATTGAGTTCAGTGGCTATCAGCCCAACTAGCACTAGACACAATTCAGTGGCGCCCGGTACAATTGTCAACATCAACATTAAATTTTGACTTTTTTCCTCTTTATGGATTCCAATATTGTTCTTTTTGACTCAAGTGCCTTTTGTTCATTTATTAGACCAAATTAATGGAGATTAATGGTATAATTTAATTATAAAACTCAAATAACCAATTTTTTATAAAAAGATAAAAACATAAAATTTAAAGTTCCAAGCTTAAGAAGAGTTTATTCTATTACAAAAATTAATTGAAAATTATTGTAAAAATTAACATTATCAAAAACATGTAAGAAATGTATTAAAAGAAAAAAAATCTTTAAATAGAAAGAAAGATTATTTTATTTGTTATTAATAATTTTGTTTACTATTTAATATTATTTTTGTATTTTATTTATTATATTTATTTATTATTTTTAATATTGCTTTAGTAATTTTTTTATTATTATTATTATAAAAATACTCATAATTAATTACATGTCTTTTAAATTATTTCATATGAAAAAAACTTAAAAACTTTTTATCGATATAATCGAATATGTGTAATATAATAGATTGTGTACACTTTTTATGCTTTTTTTCATACACATACGCATATATCTTCTTTCTTATTTCTCTTTTTTTTTTTTTCATTTTTCTTCGTATATCCACCGATTTTAATTCTTCAATCATCTCTATCTTTACAAAGACGCGCTCTCTATACTAAGTATGAAACATATTAATATTTTCAACCTTACAATTTTTTATTAAAATGTTTCTTATTTTTTATACAATATTAATCTCCACTTAAACGTTTGATTAGTGTGGTAATTCTCTTCATGTGTATTTTTTTAATGTAATGTAATTTCCACTATTATTTTTCATATTTCGATTTCAAACACTAAAAAAAAATTGTATTGAATTTACATATAGTTAAAATCCAAAATCTGTATGTGAAATTTTTGTATTACTTTTATTATTTTTATTTCTATTATTTTATGATTACTACTTTATCATAACTTTTTTTGTTATAATATGATTATTACTGTTCTTATTTTTTATTATTTTATTATTATTATAATTATAGATTCTATGATTAATAATATTAATATTATAATAATAATAATATTAATAAAATAATATTAACATTTTAATAAAATAATAATAATAATAATATCAACAATAATAATAACAATATTATTAATAATAATAATAATAATAAAATAATATTAATAATAATAATGATAATGATGATATTAATATTATTATTAATATGATTAATAATTTTAATAATAGTAATGATAAAATTTATAATAATAATAATATTGCTAATAATAATAATATTAACAATAATAATATTAATACAAATATTAATAATAATAATAACATTACTAATAATATTAATAATAATTTTAATAATAATATTAATATAAATAATAATAATCTTCATTCAGACGTAAAATTTGTATATAAAAGTCTAAATGTAATTTCATATATAAAAATTTATATATATATATATATATATATATATATATATATATTAATTTATATGTAAAAATTCGTATATAATATTGATTTTACATTTAAGTTTACATAAAATCTATATATAATATTCATTTTACCTACAAATTTATATATAATATTTATTTTATATACGAAATTTCATATATAAATGTATATAAAATAAATACTAATTTATATATAAATTTAAATTTAAATGTAAAAATTGATATATAATATTTATTTTATATACGAAATTTCATTTGTATATAATTTTTATATTTAAATTGCAATTTTTCTATAGTGAAATAGTTAATTAAATCAACAATGATTACTATTGTAAATTATTTTATCTTAGCATATTTTTTATTCGTCATGAAAATTAGGTTGATGAATAAAATGTAGTCAATGGTTATACTTAATGACGTAAAATCATTTTTATGCTTAAAAAATTTAGGTGACAGATTTCGTTCAAATTATATGAAATTATCTGTAGTGATTGGTTTAATTTTGAAAATGTTTAATTTGTAAAAACTAGAATAAGAATTAATTAGAAAAATCCGAAAAATTTTAAATTTAATTTCCAATATTTATTTATTTCAAAAGTTAGAGTATAAATCATCTGATATTAAAAAGCAATTTTACCACCAAAACTACTATTAAACTAAAGAGGAGAGGATTATAAAAGATTTATGATGAGCTTAACCTGTCATTACATAAAATTTCTAATGCATATATTTTTATTTTATTTTATTTCATAACATTTATTATAAGGTATAAAATAAACTATAAATTAATACAACTTTAAAATAAATGCTTAAAAACTCTTTTTAAGTTTTTCTTAATATAAAATGTTTTCTCTTAAAATGTAAAAGTATATATATAAAAAAAAATACTCCAAGTTAATCCACATTAATAATATTAGTTTGACGTTTGGTGTTTTCGTAAGGAGGTATAAATTATAAACAAAAATTGTTTTTAGTTAACTTATGTCTTTAAGGGTGAAAATAATCATTTTTCTTTTAAAATAAAGAAAGACGATGCAATTTAAGCGTTAATCGAAAAAGAAAAGTGTAAATATTTATAAAAAAATAATAATAAATATTTTTTTTTATTCTCATTCATAAACTAGTATAAAAAAAAAGTATGTATTCACAAATATAATATATATATATATAATATTCATGAGAAACAAAAAGAGAAAACAAAAGAAAGTTGAATCCTCACCTATCATGGCTCTCTCTTTCTCTCTTCTAAGCTCTTTCTTTTTTTAATTTTTCTTCTCCATATTTTATTTATTTTAAAATCTGATCACACTCTACAGTACTGAAGAGTTGGAGATTATTTCTATCCGATCAGATTTTCAAACAGATTAAGTTTTCATTTACTCTAAAGATTCTTTGTTCTCTGTTTTTTTTTTTAAGTTTTTGTCATCAATCTTGACATGGATAGTTAAGAAAAATATTTCTCTCAACTTAACTAAGATCATTCTGAAATTTGGTTTTGTTTGGATAACTTATTCTAAATTCCTATAGATTGGATTAATGTCACTAACTAGTTTGGAGGGATTGTTTTAGGGATTGTCATTTTAGGTAAGGGAAACTAGTAACTTGTTTTTATACTAGTTAGTTATTTTCAAATAGAACTCTAAGATAAAAGATTTGAATATATGATTATCAGTTGTAGGTCTGACTGGTTCTTGAGAACTGAATGAGTATTGAATAAGTTTGATTGTTTATCTTGATTTGGTGTGATTAATTGACCAAATTTGAGTAATGATGTTAGAAAGTAGCATGTGAGAACTTTTGATTGAATTGATATGATGTGTGATGACTGAATTATATATTATAACCATTTTGATTGAAATGAAACCAGTGTATTGGGGATTGAAAGAAAATCAAGGAACCATGGTTACATATGCATCTATATGCTTTAGTATTGAATTGATATGATATGTGATGACTGGAATATATGTTCATATGTAACCATTTGGTTTAAATGAAACCAGTGTATTGGGGATTAAAAGAAAGCAAGGTACCATGGTTACATATATATCTATATGCTTTTTTATGATTGAATTGATATGATATGTGATATAACTCAATGATGAGTACATATGAAATTCATATGATTGAAATAAAATCATAATACTGGGGATTGAAAAGAAATCAAATACTGGGAATTGCGTATGAATCTTTGTATATTTAATATGACTGAAATAAAATCAATATGAGTGAAAGAAGAATGTATGATTGAAATGGACTAAAAAAGGTTTGTGATTAAAAATAGATACATGTGTTTTGTATGAATGATGTTCTTTGTATTGAAACTTTCTATGTCAGACTTTAAAAAAAAAATCTTATGAATGACTAATACGATATGTTCTTTTTATATATATATATATATTGAGTATATTAAAAAAATTATTTTTAGTAGCTTATTCTTATTTTTCTTATCATGTTATAAAATGATTGTACTATATAGATGAGCAAATATAAATACAGGTGCGAGAATATATGAAAGATCCTAGTATGTATTTTAGAATTCGTTCTCCTTTATTAAATTCACTACATACTAAACCATATATATATATACATACATATATATATATATATATATATATATATATATATATATATTTTTTATACACGATTTTATGTTTTGTGAGTGAAAGAGTTTATTTGTATATATTATATATATATATTATAATATAAAATGTCTCAT
>Ga0099824_1010341_pt1 | contig 11052 bp, 5 predicted proteins | sample SiratrowhiteBW_FD_76837 | JGI IMG/M metagenome (GOLD analysis project Ga0099824, IMG submission 76837) | Root nodule microbial communities of legume samples collected from California, USA - Siratro white BW | ecosystem: Host-associated > Plants > Roots > Nodule | place: USA: California... | reverse complement strand
ATCCTTTATTTTTTTATCTAATAAAAATCAAAAACCAAAAAAAAAAAAAATTTATAAAATTAAAAAAAAAAAAAAAAAAAAAAAAAAAAAAAAAAAAAAAAAACAAAAAAAAAAAAAAAAAAAAAAAAAATTATGGGAAAAAAAAAAACACAAACTCAACCTGGTTCATTCATTCTTTTGCTATAAGCAGAAATGAACTGGATTCACAGAAAGCAAGAAGTCCAGCAAACCCAAAAAAAACAAGGGCATCGTTCTTCCTTACAACAATTTAGGGGTTTGCATCAATCGGCGTTTGATGCACCAAAACCCTAAAACAAAGCATATGTTCTTCTATACAACTTGTGGAATTTGAGAGAATAAAAGAAATAAAATAAAATAAGATAAAGCAACAACAATATTCAACGGAGGTAGCCATAGAAAGGGAGAGGAGTACTTGCGCGATTCAAACTTCCAAGGGGCTCCGCAGTTCTCTGTTGAACTATGACCACTGTTTCCGCCACGCTCATCACGAATTCTATGGCCAATCGAACCATGGTTATGCACAGTTCTAGTCTGTGAATCACCATCACTTCTCTGATCTGTTCCCCTTCTTTTTCTTTATCGTTTTCTTCTTCTCTTCTCTTTTCTCTCTCCAATGGCTTATCACAATTGCGTTGAGTTATCTCATATCTTTGTGCTTATATAATAATACGACGCTGATGTTTCTCTTTACCACTTACACGCGATACTGTGTAGGAATAATGGACCCACTTTGGAAAAAACAAGAGTAATAGGTAAGTTTGGTGTTTCAAATATTATTATTGATTTGTTTAAAATAATATCTTCCTTGTGGTAGGGTACATCTGTCATGGTAAATTATTGACTGATTTGCTTGCAACTTTAAACAGATACTCAATTTTATTAACTGGAATTTTTAAATAAAAAAAATGAACCAATTTAATGATTTTCAATATAATTTTACTAATTGTGTATAGATAAATCACTTCAAGTGAGGATATTTACTTTAGAAATAAAGTGTGGTAACAATCATTAACTATACAAAACAGTTCAAAATTAGGATAAAATTAGATATGTTTAAATATTTAGTACGTATTAATTTCAAGTATAATCACTCATATGTATGAGTTTAATAAATAATATATGTACATAATTATCTATTTTTTTAAAGGTAAAATTTAAGATTTCCAAATTACAGAGTTAGGAAAATTGTTAGAAATAGGAATGTGTCCTTACATAGCCGCCTGAAGGCCGAGAATAATAAATGTTTTTGTGGAGCCTAAAGGCTGAGAATAAGGCTACAATGGCTATATCGGTCCTAGGTAAAGCTCCGGTCTCTAGTGTATGGATTGAGGGTGATGGTGTTCTCCGGTCGCTGGTACTTGGTTCTTAGGGGTTTCAATTATCCAAATAAGATTTGAGTCCAAAGTTCTCTTTCTCTTTCCCTGCTTACTATTTATACCAATATATGTTATCATTGCTCCTACAGTAGGGGAAGACGCCTCTATATCACGGGGGCATATCATCCTTGTATCAGGATATCTTGCTTTTGCATGCCTTGTCAGGGGAGACGTGTAGTCTCTGCTACTAGGATTGCTTTTTCCTGCAGCCTGTCAGGGAAAACGTGTGGTTTACTCATTTTTTCAGGAGGGTATCTGCCGTTTATTGGAACTTGTTCCTGTTTCAGAAGACAGGTGTTGGTTCCCAATGCAAAGAGGTGGGAAACTGGTTCGTGAGAGGTTGCTGGATACTTGTCGGCCCATGTGTGTTCCTGGTTGTGAACCTACCATTCTGAAGGTCGAGTAGATGTTGTATACCTCCTGGCTTGAGTATTGGGGGTTGTCAGCCACTCCTCCTAGTGGCCGTATAGTACAGAATACTTAAGGTAATCCTCAACGTGCATTATTATTCTCATGTAAAGAACATGATTACAACAATTTAAGAAAAAAATAAATAAATATAAAGTTAACTAAAAGGAAAACCAAATCTATAAAAACATCAATATATATAAAATTATATTACATTAAATCATTTATAAATTATAACTACATTTCTTCAGTCCAACAAAGAGTTCACCTTTAACCTAAAACCTTAAGGTTCTTCTTGTATTTATGATACCACTTGTTGTGGTTGTTGGGAGAATCCGCATTTCTTCAGTCTTCAGTCCAACAAAGAGTTCACCTTTAACCCAAAACCTGATGGGGCATAACCGGGAAGATCTCACAAGAAGGAGAAATAGGCCAAACATACATAAGGGAATGACACCACTTTTAACTCAAAACCTTAAGGCAGTAGATTTATGGGTCTTCTTTCTTATATATTGCTTAACTTTCTCATTTTTATTCAATGTGGGACTTAGACTCGCACTTGGATTCCTAACAAGAGGCTTATGTCCATTTTCCTTACTTTTTCAAAGGTCAATATACATAAATCATTTTCACACACTTAATCCTAATTACTATTAACTAAAAGTAAGATTCAATGACTTTGAAAGAGCTGAGTTTAAACTTTTAGTAGTAATGTTAAGGAATAAATGTAACAAATCACATAAGATAAGATTTTAATAATAGTAAATAATATTAAGTTTTGGTTTATCTAATGAATTTATTAAAATGTGAATATGATTAAGTCTCTTTAGTTATGAAGAAGTAAAATATATTATTTATTAGACTATAAAAGGCCGTATATTAACAAACACCTTTGCATAAAAAATTTTAAACGACTAAATATTAAACAACCCATTAAAAAGTGACAAACACATGAAATATTGAATGACCTTAATGTCAATAGATGACACCAATGCAATATTGAAATTCTAAAAGATCGTCTATTTTACTAAAAGAGCAATCTCACAACTTTCAAAAATAGATGTTTGATATACATGCAACCTACTATATATTTTGAACAATGTATGATCATTTTAATTTTATGAATATTGAAAATATAACTGCCCAGATCAAGTGTATCCTTTTTAATAAAAGAATACAACACTAAAGTGTTAGCTTAAAGTCAAACACCTCTATTGAAAAGTTTTGACATAAAGGACAACATAAAAGCACAAAGTCACAATAGATCTACTTTACTCGTTCAAAGGTTGAAAAAATAATGAATAATGAAATATTCATTAGAATGCAGTCATTCTTATTAAAATCGAGTATTGTTTGAAATGTAACCACTCTTCACTAAGACCGAGTATTGTCACCCCTAGTTAAGGTTAAGTATTCTGTGACTTAACCACTCTTGACTAGAAGACTTTGTTTACACAAAGGTTATAATCTAAAATATCAAAGGGTTTTACTCAGTGAAAAAAAGTTAACATCCTAAGACGAATACAAGTTTGAGCACAAGCTTCTAAATAGCTATGAAAACAAATAGTGTTGATTCTGACAAACCAAAAGCTTAAAAGATTATTGAAGATAGTAAGAGTTTTTTTTCATATATATTATCATCGTTGTTGTTTTCTTCGACCTTTCTTCTTCAAAGATAACTTCTTTATCTGGATTTAAGAAGAAAGAAGTTGTTCCAAATCCTTTTAGAGCTATTGTGAGACAAACTAAAGTCCTTCTTCTTCAACTATCGTTTGTCCATGTTTAAGCTTTGAAACACGTTAAATTATCTTCATTTTGCAATAATTACAAATCCCTTGTTTAAGAAACACTTTGATACATAATATCTCTTATGAGATCCATGCCATATAGCTTTTTCCTAAAATAGAGTAAAACACGAACCATTTGTGGCTAAAAATTTTTACAAATCAGACAACCGGAGACATTTGAGGAGTTTTTGACATAAAGCAACCTTAAGCACATTATTTATAGAGATTTTGATATTGGCACAACAAAACAAGATCCTTTTGAAAGAATGAAGAAGCGGACATTTCTACACAAAATAAACATTAAAATATTTGACATGTACTGTGAATGCTTAACATTACATATCAACATCGTTTGTCCAAGTTTTTGGGTTATAAGACAAAGTTATACGAACATAAGGTACTTTGAGTCTATTAAACAAATGAAGTACTTGCATCTAATCTAATGATTTATAAAGACACATTTTATACTTTATTGGTAGCACTTAATCAAAACAAACTTAGGTTATGTTGGATTTTGTTTTAACAACTACCAATTTAATTCAAAACCAGATATAAGTTTACATAACTAATTTCATCATAACAGAATACAATCCAAGTCTTAAGAAATAGTAAAACTTTCCTCTTACTTAGAAACTTTATTAATTTCTCACTGTCCTTGTGACCTTATGTTGAACTTAAACATTTGAGAGGTGTTCTCCCACCTATGCTATGAATCTTGAATATTTATACTCATTAAGGGATTCACATCTTTGGAGCCTTCATGTCCCCTTAAGATTATTTAGTTAGGATAACCTAAATACTATTAAGTGACACATATTTCATAAACAAATTAGAAATAACAATAGTAAAACATGAATTATCAATATTTATACCATAAGGGATTCAAACCTTAAGGGGTTAATAACATTTGGCTTTCACATAAATATGTTTGATTCAATTAAAAAAAATCTAAATTTCATCAATTCATAATATCAATCCATCATTCTTTATTATAATTTCAAACAAAAGGTTGTACTTATTCAATGTCTCTAAAATCAACTTCAAAATTCACTATTTAAAACCTTGGAGTCTAATTTTATAATAATGATATTCTAATTTAGAAAATAATAACAATTGAAGATCTCAACCAATAATTTAAGAGAAACTCTACATACAACAAGTATGGGGCTTAAGTCTCACAACTCAAGAACCCAATTTGGTCTTTGAAATCCTTTGATGAGTACAAAGAAAAAAAATTGAGTAGAAGAATCACTTATAAGAAACAATGATTTGCTCGGGAAGAAGATGACGAGGAGAAAGGGAAGGGATGATGAGGATGAAAGAAAGACATGGATTGAAAAGAAGCTTGTTGTCTTTGTGAGCCTGGAGTTGCAAGAAATCCTCTCACCCTTTTTCTTTGGTTTGTGCTTTTATAAGAAAGACTAATGAGTTGGGAAAATTCTCGGACTATGATCATATTATTTGATGAACCTATTTATTCTATATGCTTGACCAAAGATATTTGAAGATCTCTTGAAGACCATGATTCGTGAAGACATATAGTGTTCTTGTATGGTTTGTAATATGTAGGATCAATGTTTGTAAGTTTTCTACACTTTGATTTGATCTAGTATTGTATTTAGAAAGCTCTTCCAAACAAAAAATAATTGTTTTTGGCAATAAGCAACATTTTAATCTATGGAAAGTGTTTTAGTCAATTAAAATCACTTAAGAGCAGTTATCCACTTCCTATTTTAATCAATTAAATCAATCTTTTTATTAAGATCAATTCATTATTTTTTGAGTTTTGATCTTCCTATTTCAATCAATTAAATGAGCTTTTAATTTAACTAAATTATCTAATGCTTCATCTGTTATTTGTATACTTCATTTGTCCTCTGAATCTTCCAATTTTAATGGATTAAAATAACGAATTAATTTATTAAAATCACTTACAAATGATTTTAACATAATAAATGAAGCTTTAATATATTAAAACTATAAGTGTTTCCTTTGGAACTCTATTTTAATCAATTAAAGAGGTTTTAATTGATTAAGATACTCATATTGTGATTCTATAAATTTCCCTTTTTTCAAAATCAAAAGTCTGAAAAGAATTAATTGTAAATTTTTAAAAGTCATTCTACTTTGGAAAGAGAATTTGTGCTAAGAAATAAAATCTTTGAGTTTTCTTTAAGAAAATCATGATCATATCTTGGTTGAAAGACAAAACATGTTTCCTTACCTAGTCTTTTAATACTATTGTTCTTATCTTTGTCCAAGTGATGTTGTTTTTATTTTTAGTATTTTTATATGTTTACGTAATGGCTTGGATAGAGATTCCAGGTTGATTTGTAATAAGTGCTATTAGGAGTGAAATCAAGTCTTGTAAGGTTCAAGACTCATATTCTTGTATAATTTTTCTTTCACTGTTTTGATGAGTATTTGTAATACTTGAAAGTCTATAGTGTGGTACTTGGCTAGTGTGTTTAATAACTAATTTAGCTCTTGTGATAGAGTTTAAATAGTATAAATTTTGGTGTATCTTTCTATCTCACTCTCACTCACTTACTCTCTCTCTCTGCATATTTCACAACAATTCAATAATATTTTGTCATCTTATTTCAAAAATTGGTAATAATTCAATTCACTCTCCTCTTAAAAACAACCCATAAAGCTAAAATTTGACGCTTAGATTTAAATTTTTTGGGTGAATCTTAATTTTTTGGGTAAATTTTAAAAATAAAAGAAAAAGTTCTCAACTACCGTATCTACTTAGCCAAAATCAAACCTGAGAGAACACTCTATTTATTAAGATTGACGTTTGTTAAGTGGATATGAATTGTTAAACAAATAGAAATTGGCTAACTTGAGATGAATTTACTAAGCAAAGTATGTAAAAACTTTAGGTCTTTTTCTTTATTGCATAATTTAGTTAGAGAAATTTGATGGAGCAAATAATTACTCAAATTTTTGTCTCCAAATTCACTAGGCAAAATTGGTATATAAAGTGAATGCTTAACTTTCAATCTTCAACTTTGCTAAGCATATTACAGAAAGAGAAATGTCTAACTTTATTTCCAATTTACTAAGCGAATCCAAATTTTCCAAGTGTACTAAGTGGGTTGTATTATTTGTTACGAAAAGACTTAAAAACTTTTTTGAATGTTACATTACTTATATAATCAATGATATAGATGACATTGTCTCATGACTAAAATTAGATAGATTAAATCACAATAGATCATGATACTTAATTTATTATATTATGAAATAAAAAATCTGATTATCAACTATATTTTTAATTTAATAGTAAACATTCAATTCAACAATCAAACCATAATATTTTTATATTTTGGTAGAATCATATCTTATTTATATGGTATAGTTCTTCTACAAAATACAACTCTTGAAATTATCTTTAACATAAAAATACAAAATAAAAGCTAAATTAGCTTTATTTACGTGGAATTGCATTGCTTCTTAAAGTACCAAAATCTAAAAGGCAGAATGAGTCAAATGATGCTTTTTTATACTTTTAATTAACCAAAACTATTCTTATTTAGTTCTCATATTGTTTATTTCTTCCTTAAAAGGTTACACTCTTTATTTCTATTACTTGAAATTTTATGAACTATTACCCTTATTTTATATTTTGGTTCAAGACATTCCATTTCCAATTAATTTAAGTATTTTTAAATTTAAACCTTTTTTCCTAAAAATATTTTTCCAAATATAATTCGCATGACTTATTCATTTAATCAAGGTTGAAAACTTAATAAAAAAAAACACTTCAAAAAAAGTACAAGATTTATTTGTATGTATTTCCTTATGAAAGTTAGAGTCTGATTAAAATAAAGATAAATAAGACTACTTTACTATTAATTGTATTTTTGAGTCCATCATATTGAAATTAAATTTCACAATCAGTATTTTGTTTTACAATAAAATAAATTTAAAATATATTTATTTTCATACAAAACAAATTTATATACAACTTATATACATTAATATAAAGCGATTGATGCAGTTGAACAACTTCTACACATGCACGGAGACAGTTGGGTGCTTCCAACAAGTCAGAGTATCTCAACCAATCTGACGTGAAGTTTCTTCAAACAGTGGTATTAACCCTTAATTTTCCTCATCCTAATTATTATTTTATTTATTCGTTGATTATTACTGGTGTCTAATCATTATTTTTATTTATTTAATCGTTTATTATTATTGGTGTAGGTTAAAGCTGTGAAAGTGAAACAGAACGGTCACGAGGATGATAGGGTTGAAGATTAATGATGTGGGGTAGCATGGCCATGATGTTTATCTTTGAAATTGAATTATGAAGGGTCGCAAAAATATGAATTTTAGGACAGGTACCTCAAAAATGGCCATTCCATTGATCAAGGGTCAAGTGTTCCTCGACACGTCAGACATGGGCCTTTCACTGTTTTCCCGATTTCCAAAACTACTTTGTCTTACTCGTCTTTGTATTTGGTTTTTATTTTGTGATTTTTTTTCCCCAGTACTCTTGTTTCAACAAAATTTCTACAATAATCCTTAATCAATATTATTTATTATAATACTTCATTATTGAGAAATCAAATTTACAGTATAAAATACTATCATTAGTGTTGCAAAAATAGTCAAAATTTGGCTTTAAGAAATCAAATTCTCAATTATAGATAGTGTTATTGAATATAAAAGCTCACTCAGAATTAATTTTTTGGGAAACTGAATTTTAAATTGTTAGCTAATATCAAAAACTTATTAGGAATATAGTTTGTGGAGAGTCAAATTTCATTAAAACTGTCTTTTTTTTTCAGAAATTAATGAAAAAAAGATTAAAAAAAATTTAACCTAGATTCAGCTTTCCAAAAACTGAATTTCAACAGCAATAATACTATTTCATTTTGCAAATAATTATATATATATATATATCACATTCATCAAAATATTTTAAAAATGTTCTTTTCTTTTTATAGAGATTTTAATTAGTATATACACTTCAAAACCATATATATGAAGAAAAACACTTCATTAAATTTCGTCACATGTCAAATCGTTTGTTCCTTTGTAATATATTATTATAGATTTTAAAAACAAAATAAACACAATACAAATAAAATAAGATAAGTTAGAAATTAAAAGAAAATTAATATAATTTTAAATTCCTTATTTAAATAAGATATAAACACATATTTTCATATTTTAATCTCTAAAGGATATTGTCGCAATCATTAAGTATGTCTCATAATCAATATTCTCATGTAGGAACTCTAATTACTCTCATAGATAGACATTTAACTATAAGTCTGGAATAATGGAATACCTTACATTGAATCAAACTCAAAGGTTTCTAGTTGTCATACTACTTTCAATTGTGAAATCCACAGTCTCACATATATATGAATCAATCGTCCTCGTATGACAAGGTTAATCCATATGACTTGACCTGCTATATTCAAAATCGCAATCACTCATATGAATCTCCTTCAACTCTCACCACCTGGATATCTCCATCTATATGATTCTAATATACCATTAGAGTTAGCATACTTCCTTATTGTTCAAATCCTTAGATAATGCACAACCTAAACAATCTCAACATGATATCTCATTTCTTGAAGATACTATGTCTCGATCACCAATCTGTATCTTTCAAATTATACATTCATACCATCTCAATACAATGACTCAAAAAAATTAAATTAACAAGGAATAATGAATAAGAAACATAAAGATTAAACAAAAAATATAATAAATTTCATGTTTAAGGAAAAGAGAAAGAAAAGTTTAAAACTGAACCATGCCAAGCGTCAAAGAAGTGATGCTCAGCAGCATGCAAACCCCAAACCACCTAAAGTAAATCGTGCCCAACATTAATGTTATTGCATCGGGTGTGATCCAACTCGAGAGCAAAACTTTCTAGTCATGCTTGACGCCACTGATAGCGCGCTTTACACCATCTCAGAAAACTGGGTCTTTAACTAAAATTTTAAAATTTTGTACTTTTTTAAACCACCATATCAAATCGAACACTTATTACCAACCAAGAGAAAATAGAATGATTAATTTATCCGTTGCCACTTAATTAATTAATTCCCACCCTATGTAAAAACAATTCACACATAATTATATTTCCAATTCTCAACAATTGAACTTGAGAAAAATCAAAATTCAATCACAACTATCACTTAACAAATCCCAATTTACAATTTAGCTCTAATATAATTTATAAGCTAATTCAAGAGTGAGATAAGGTTGAGTGAAACAGATTTGAGTTCCCAATTGCTTTGGCTAGCAAAGTTTATGCATTTACAAGCAATCTAATTACTCACAAAACAAACCATTCAAGCAACCTCATAAATTCAAAAACACAATTCATACTATCTATTAAAAAATTATCTCATGATCTCTACCATTTCAAACAATATATTACCAGAAAACTTTGAAATTAGTAATCATGTCACCTTTATATTCAGATTTTCTAACTTAGGGTTCTATTGGAAGGTAAAACTAGCTTCCATTACCTTATCAGGAGTGTAAGCACTCACAAATAGCTCAAAATCCTAAGAACAACATAGATAGCCTAACCTTCACCATAAAATCCTGATCAATAATATGAGCACATTCCTAAAATCATGAACTAACAATGACTAATCTTGAAGTCTCAAGTGTCACATGCAAAAAAGTGTATAATCAGATAATCATAAAAATTCAAAATTGACTAAAAAAAAGGATAGAAATGAACTTATTCAAATCAAAATTTTAATAGGAAAATATAATTTTATTATCATCATGAATCTAAAGGTGACTTTCAATGATTAGTATTGATGAACAAGAATCTTATAAATCTATAAAAAAGGTGAAGAAAAAAAGAAAGAAACTTTTTTAAAGAAATGGTTCAGTTTATATGAACCTTCACTGTAATAATAAAATACACGTATCATTTTAATTATATAACTTTTATTTCATAACTATTTTTTACTATCAATAATATTTATCTAAAATTTAGTTTAATAGAAAATATATCAAAAGAAAGTAAATATATTAAAAGAACCGTAATATTTTTATTATATTGCTGATTGAATTTATGATATATTTTTTTTAAAGTTGGTAACATAAGAATATATTCTATTAGATTAAAATAGTCAATTTTTTTTTTCGTTTCGAAGACTGAAAAACAATTCTTCAATTGTCATACGATGATAGGATAATTCATTAAGTGAAGAATTCTTATCAAATTGATAACTTATTAGGTAAACCAAACCAAAATAAAAAAAAATATAAAAGGATTTAACAAAAAAGAAGAAGAGATAGTTAATTTTTTATAATATGAACGTATATATATATATATATATATATATATATATATATATATATATATATATATATATATAACACTATTTTTTAAATTATATATATATATATTATTTTTTTTTTTTTATATTTTTATAATTGTTTATATTTATATTTTTTTT
>Ga0099824_1010339_pt1 | contig 11055 bp, 2 predicted proteins | sample SiratrowhiteBW_FD_76837 | JGI IMG/M metagenome (GOLD analysis project Ga0099824, IMG submission 76837) | Root nodule microbial communities of legume samples collected from California, USA - Siratro white BW | ecosystem: Host-associated > Plants > Roots > Nodule | place: USA: California... | reverse complement strand
TATATATATATATATATATATATATATATATATATATATATATATATATATATATATATATATAAATAAAGGGTTAGAAGGAGGGGTGACTTGATCTTATGATCATCCTCAAAATTTGAAACCTCTTAATTTTATACATAAAAGTATTTATGGATCCTTTAGAAAAAATGTTGGTTCCTGCAAAATCTTCAGAAAAATTGGTTCCTCACTATTCATATAAAGTTTTTAAATTTGATTTTTTTTATTAAAGACGTCATGGTCTTTAACGCATGATCGATAATAATGAAATGATTTTGATTGTGTTTCAACATTAACACAATTACACTTGTTATTTTTTTAACTAAAATAATATTAATTACATGATCATGTATCTCAGTGAATTTAGGTTAACATTATTATTCTAAAATTTTGGGTGAGATCCGGGTCAAAAATTGTACCACTCTATTGGGTAGAAGATAGGAGGACGGAAGCATGGAGAAATTTGAAAAAAAAAAAAAACTAAAAAAGTAACCGAACAGTCGATTTCCTTCAAAAAAAAAAATTTTCCTTTTTTAAATTACGGAATAATGGACTCGTTCTTCTTTCTGTTTTTTTTTTTTCCTTTAAAAAGGCATTTTTACCAGCTTTTTTCTCTATGAAAAAGCATTTTTCAAATATAGTTTTACCCAAAATGGTAATGGACTTATATCATTCATTAATCAGGGTATTTATTTTCTTCCTTTCATTCTATGCACACAACATGAGAAAACAAATTAACTTTATTTTCTTTTCTTTTTTAGCAAACTATCTAACAAATAATTTCAGTTTCCGTTTCTTTTCTTTTCTACGGAAACAAAAAAGTAACATTTGTGTTTTCCTATTTTTTTATTATACCATTTTATTTTAATAAATTAAAATCTAATATTTATATTAGTTTTAATTTTATTTAAGTAAATATATTTATTATTACTTTTATATTTAACGTGTAATCTACAATTTAAATGGAAAGGATGTTAGAGAAACAATATAAATCACTTATCTGCATGAAAGAAAAAAAAGTAATTGTAACGTAGAATAAAGAAACAAAAATGCACTTATTATAAATTTTTTGCTGCAATTTTCTATCAGATTGCACTTGTACCGTAAAATATCTCCATGACTCATTATAAGTTTAAAACTTATATTTTAGACAATATTGACATGATAATTTTTAAAAAAATGTTATATGACCCTAAATCAGGAATAATAAATATATTTTAATTTTTTTAAAATTGGTGTGTAAATAAAAAATTAATAAAATGTAAATAAGACTCTTCCATTAAAACAAAACTTGCAAAAAGATTATAAAAATAATAAAATACAATGAGACGGATATAAACTAAGATAAAACATGACAATTTAAGCCTTACACTGGAGATCACATTGTAGAAATGAATTATTATTTTATTTAATAATTATCTCATATCCAAGTCAGTAGTGATTAATAATCTTCTTAGTTGCAAACTGATAAATAATGATGAATGACATTCCTAGTAGTGAACCAAAAGAAAGATATGTGATGTTGAATGCTAGTTCTTACATAGTTTTTTTTTTTTTTCCTCGCCGATCTCTCATAAACCATTCCGATCAAATGCAACTAGATCTTTTAACATGAATTCGAAATTTAATTTCTTGAGTTTTGAAAAAGTAACTCTGTCTGTTAGATTCAACCTCTTTTTAGGGTAAGATTGAATTTCTAACAAATAATTCTAAAAGAGAAAAAAATAAATTAACCAACGTCATAAACAATAATTAAATTATAAAATAATCATAAAAATTTCTCTTATATTATTCTCTAAATATCAATTTCTAAGTCATACATAAATTAATTTTATTATATTATAGAAATATTTTTTTTTTATTTTCTTCTACAAATGTTCATAAAAAATTTACTCATCCATTCCCTTAATCTATATGGTTAGTTTACTTCATAGTTTTTTCATTTGTGATTAGTATAAAGTTATAAATGAACAAATTTCACCTTCACTTGTGGTGAGAACACTATAGAGACAAGAGTATTATAGTTGTTGAGCTTCTCCCAAAAGGCACATTAATAAAATCTTTTACCAATGGATGATGACATGAGTCAATTATAAAAGTGGTTTTGTCAGCACACTCGATTTAACCGCTACACTCGGTCTGAAACCTACCTTATATGATAATATCTTACGGAACTTTTCCATAATATAAAACTCTAACTCTAAAAATATATTTGTAATTAACCACCACATAGTAGCTTTGAAACAAGCAGTTTCGTATATTTATAATAAATAATTAAATCTAATCATATTTATAATAAATAACAAAATCTAATCATATTTATAATAAATAACAAAATCTGATCCTATTTATAAGAAATAACAAAACATTTTCACTCAACTGTAAATTTCTCTAAAATCTAATCAAATATTAAAACGTAAGAAAAAAAAATCAAGCAGCTCTTTCTCTTGTTTTTAGGCTTCGTTTTCGCAAAAACATTAGATCAAAGAACAATTCTTGTGTGAATACATCAATGACCGTAACCAATCAAACATTCATGACATATTTAAATAATGATAAGTTTATATGACAACTATGTTAAAATTGTTTCGATATTATTTTGAGCTTCCAATTAATTACGTTACAGACACTCAGTTTTTCGAAAATGGCATTCTCCTTTGCCCCTACCATCCCCTTTTCTGTTTCAAGTTTTTGAGGACTATGAGGAACCAGATGCCCAAAACTCTCCTCACCCAGGCCATTTCCTTCGACCAGCGGGTTGCCCATTCTTTCTCTTTCAGAAGAATTTGGTGTCCTCTTTTGGAAGCATATTATGATTATAAAGCTACTAATATTATAATAAGCTTATTGCTAATGGCCAATGTTTCTGTTTCACACTTTATCGCACTGAAAGCACACTGAAGCATACTAAAGAAGATAGAACATATCCAAGAATATCATGAAACACAACTTCATACAATGACCACAAAAACAGGACTCTTCTCATAGTAGTCTGACTTTAGGTTATCCTTTTACGTTTAAGTGGGATAGGAATAGATCGAGAGAGAAAAACAAAGCTATATAAGTTAAATTGTATGTCCAAATGCTCTAGACCATCCCTCCTCATCTTTACTCGTCTATTTATGGACGACAATACATGACCCCATATCGGCATTGCTATTATATCTGTAACCTCACGTATTTATATACTCAGACCCGAAACCATTATACACATTATAGTTAAACTTGAATATGGTGTTTAAAAATGACAGTGCATGTGTTTAACAAACTAGTAAAGAGCAAACATTACCATAATGATACTAACATTAATAATAAAAAAACCAATAAAAGAAAACATAAATTTAAGTAAATTCTCTTCATTCAAAATACATTCAATGATAATTCACGTCCTACTTATAAAATATTCCAAAAGTATTTAAAAATCTTTCATCTTCTAATCATAAAATATCATAACTACATTATGCAGGTTTTCGCAAGTTTAGGCATTATAATACCTATAATGTTGTATCCATTCCATACATGCAAAAATTAGGTAATATCTATACAGGATCAGATCCATTGCAAGAAACTTTTATTAATACCTGTCAAATTTGGGTTTAATTGCCATCCTTATTTCCATTCCACTCTTTCATTCCTATAAACACAAATTGGGTTTTCTTGATAGTTGCTAACCTACATAACCAGAGTAACAATATCTCCACATTACTTAGTTTTAGTCTCTAAAATTATTGATGATAATGAATAAACAAGCATCAGTGTCATCAACACTGAAATAAATCAGGTCCCCAATAAACAAGACCAAACAGAATCACCATATCCCGAATTTACTAGATATATATCTCACTGTTCACTGTAGGGCAAAGCAACATTGGGTAATCAATGCCCTGACCAATCAGTTTTTGACTAGATGACCAAATATTGAATTCGAACTACAGATTGAAGGAGTAATTATTCATTTACCATTAACCCTGAAAAAAGGAGCAGGACCAAATCTGAGCATGACAGCTTGAACGTACCAACAATATTCATTAGATTTAGGGTCCAGTTGGAGCTTCCAAATCCATGGTCACGTGTTTTAAGCAGAGAAATAAACCACACTCAACCCCAGGAAGATAGATGCATTAAATCATCCTAGAAGTCATAGTCTATGTCAGAGATTACATAGTCCATTACTCCATTTGCATAACCTCCCTAAATCATCAGCATTCCTCAACATCCTAATGCCCAATTTTACATAACTCATTCTAGAAAATAGATGTCAATATGAAATAGTTCCCTAATTTTCACTTAATTACTTACAACTTTTGAAATAGTCAGATCACAACATGATACCAGAGCTTCAACAGTTCCATGATCAAATGGTCCAGGGTTCGACACTCTCGTTCTTAGAAAAACTAACATTCAATTTCTCTCTATACTTTACCATAGTTAGTTATTTTGCATTCTGTAGGTAAGTGCATAATTCACGTTTTCTCAGGCAAAGGAAGTGAAACGGAAACGAGAAAGTGACGGAACGCTAGGAGTTACGATAGATAGGGAAATTCACGAGTTCAGACAAATTCAGACTAGTAGAATAGAATTCAATCAATGAGTTAAAATTAAACACTAATCGAAGAATTTGAATTGAATGAATCAACCGAGGAAACCTGTTTGGCGCCAAACAGCATTTCGAACCTGACGCAGGTCCCTCCCTTTCAGCGTTCTCCCTATCCCTTCCATAACTGAATAAGCGAGAATAGGCGATTGCGCTGAGTTCCGCGCCACGTATTCGTGCGGCGGCACCATCTCCTCATCTTCATCATCCTCGTCGGCATCGTCGAACTCGCGGTGCCTCCGCCTCGCCTGCGCCGACAGGATCGGGACGTTCACCGGCGCGGACTGGTGGAACTTGACGGACGACGGTTGAGCCGGGGGCGGAGGCCGCGGGATGGCGGGAATGACGCGCGAGGAGGAGGAGGAAGAGGAAGCGGAGGATATGGAAGATATTGAGGCCTTGTGGAAGTGCTGCGAAACGTTTCGGAGGTTGTGAGAGGTTTCGTTCCCGGGAAGCGCGGCGAGTATGCCGTGAGAGTGGTGGTTGTGGTTGTGGTGGTGATGGAGGAGGTGGTGGTTGGGAGTGGGAGAGGTAGAGGAGGACGTGGAAGAGGAAGGAGTGGAGGCGTTGTGGTGGTTTGAATCGGTGTGGTAGTCGCCGTTGAAGAAAACGATGTCGTCTTCGTGGAGCTCATCGTTGGTGGCGACGGACGGAGAGTACGGCGGCGCGTAAGACGGAACGCCGAGGTAGCGCTCTGCGGCGGAGAGCTTTCTGGTCGGAAGACGGTTCGGGCCGAATGGATCCATGCCGGTTTGGTTCGGAAAGGTGAGAGAAACGGAAAGAAAATAAGAATAACAGAGCGGTGAGTGGTGAACGGTGACGAGAGTGAAGGGGCTAATGGCTAGGCTTTTTGTTCCGTTCTAACAAAAATTATTTTTTTTACGTAATTAAAATAATTTGTAACTGAAATGGACAGTTAAGATTTTTTTAAACGCAGAAAAAGAGTTATGCTCAATAATTTTAGTACACATAAGAATTTTTCCACAACGTGTATGAAATATTGAAATGCATAAGAAACACACTATTGTCATAACAAAAAAGATTTTTAGTGGGGTTCCATTTGACACTAATATCAGTTTTAATTGGTTATGTATATTGAATGATTCTCATTATAACGCATGTGTTAACTCTTTTTTTATGATAATAAAAATAAATAATAATTCTTATCATAATTATGAAAAAATTATTAAATTTATAAAAATATGTATTTAGAGAAATTAATTATAAAATATTTTTTTATAATTTCATTATAGACGATTTTTATTATTGTAAATAGTTATTTAAATTAAAAAAACAATTACAAAATTGAAAGGGTAAAATAATAAGATAAATTATATTAATAAAAGTAAAATTATAACATTAAAATGTATTAACAAAGATTTTCACCGAGTTTGAAAATCTTCTCTTTCTTGCAAAAAATATAATATCCAATATCAATATAAGAAAGAAAAAAGATTAATCAAGATGTTTTTTTACTAGTTCGTTTACAATGTAAATTATATTGAATCTTCAAACAATTATTTAAATTTTACTAGCTTATTATCACTATAAGATATAAGAATAGATTATTTGGACTTACAACCACTTTTAGCTAACCGGTAGAAATATTGTTTGACAACAAATTACTTGTGGCTAACACGAGTATTCTTCCAACAATAAAGTCACTTCTAGCTTAACACGAGAGTATTCTTCTAGCTTAACACTAGAGCATTTTTCATATAACAAGTCACTATAAACTTAAGACAAAAGAATTGACTAAAATGTGATTACAAGAGTTGCTTACTAGAAAGGGATTGAGTTTTTCAACATTTAAGATTAAACATTATCTGCTAGTTTGCTAAATGAACATAACAGTGTTCTTATAAAAGCTAGTTATGGCTCAGAAAGATTTTGACAATTCAAACTCCTTTACTTTTCTTCATGAAAGATGAAATATATATGTAGGCATAGAAGAAAAGAGTCGTTGCAATTTTTTTTTTCTACTCGTTAAGTTAGCTTTATACTTACTTGATTATCTTTTGGTGTTTAAGAAACTTTGACATAGAAGATGCATTAAATGTATTCCAGTCATTCATTAAATGCACTTATCTTCTTCAAATAATATCTTGATAGTTAGTTGAACTAAATTTTGATTAAAAAGCCTTTATTTGAAACTATGTAGAGCACAAACTTGTACAGAACAAACAATCATTTCCAAATCCTTTTTCCAGTGTTGACAAAACAAGCCTTAAGGAGTTGATGAAGTAAAACAACTTTAACTCAAGCTCAAAAGGATAATTAATATGACAAAAGCTTTAAAGTTGATTCGCTTGGTCAGATGTAAGAAATGAACATTCCTTGCAACCTAGAAAAAGCAAATAGTTATTTATGAAGTACCATATTAGCTTAAAACTATGTGTATCATCTAAGCATGTAAATGTTTGTTGAAGCTAAAAGAAGACTGCATAGTATTATATCGTTTGACAAACGAAACACTTGCTTCATTTATAATTTATTGTTTGAACAAAACTTGTGTCTTATGGATGAAGTATAATCATATTTTACATTTTATTATTTTTAACACTTAATCAAAATTATGGGTGTTTATTTTTTTTTTCTAAATGTTTTAAGTCAAAAGGTAGAAAAAAATACATAGTTAAAGGGATGATGTGTATGTTAATAATATAAGGATTATTATGTTAGAAATTTTGAGAAAAGAATAATTTTTATGTATATGTAGGTCAATCGGACAATACTCATTGGTATCGGAGATTACAAAATAAAATAAGTTAACTTGAAGTTTGACTTAGTCCTTATTAAATATAAGATATCATTAATAATTATAATTTAGTATTTTCTTCCATCAAACTTTTATTGGGTGGAACTTAAATTATAGTTTTTTTTTTAAATATAAAATCTATTAAACATTATTTATTTGCCATTATAATTTATATATATATATATATATATATATATATATATATATATATATATATATATTAACTTTATTAAGTTCTGCTCTTAATTGATCAGTGCAATAATGTTTACAATAGTTATATATGTAATCATTGTCGAATAAATGCAACGACAAAACTATTGGTAAAGTAATAACGTGTAGCGTTAGACATGAATTAATATAAAAAAATATACAACATAAATCTTCTTTGTCGGTAAGTTTATTTAAATTGTACGTTATTAAATTTATTCCAAGAAAAGAAGGAAAATTTTAAAAAATCTATGTTTTTAGAATCATCTTTTACATATTATTTGTTACGTTAAAAACTTGCATTTAACATAATTTTATCAAACGCAACTTTAAAAAATAAAAAAAAAATGAAAATTTTTATACACAATTCAATTATTTATTAAATTTTTATTCTTGTGTACTTGATATTTTTTCAAAATTATACATTACATTAACTTTTAGTCTAATATATGTAGTACGTACGCATAACAACACTTCACAAACCAGTTCTAATATTGAACAAAGTATTAAGTACAAATATAATGTATCTTTTAAAAATAATATTTTCTTTCCCTTCCATTAAGCTTTGCTAAACCACCTCTTTCTTAGTCACTCTCCCTATTAGTTGTTGTTGTTGCACTGATGAAAATTCTTTCATTGTTCTCAAGATCCTTTATTGGCCTATGTGTGCCTCCCTTCCTTGGAGGTCAAACCAGATATTACAACACCTCCACCCTTGATTTATTCATAATAAGAATAAATTTGTTACTCTTAACTACCTTTCTTACTTTTTTAACCCTTAATCTTACTTTGGATTTTTGATTTCAAGCCCTTTATTTGTGTTATTTATTACAAATTTAATAGATGTTGATATTTGAGTCATTTATGCTTTTTTTTTTTATAAATCTAGGAGGTTTTATTATTATTATTATTATTATTATTATTATTATTTTACATAAATTTAATCATAAAATAGGTTGATTTTATCAATATGATTTTGTTCAAATCAAATAAGCTTAAAACAATAACATTATATTTAAAAAAACACCATATTATATTACAATTGATATAAACTGACATATTTTATATTAGTTATCAGTATAAACTAATGTTGAAACCCACACTTCTTACATATATGACATGTACATTGGTTTGTCTATAAATGTAGAATAAAATAGATAACTAATGTCAAAAAGTTTATATTACATTATATTAAAATTTAATTATTTACAAATAAATTAAATAAAAACTTATTGACAAGTTGAAAGATGAATTTGTAGTTAATTTTGTGAATAAATACATTAATAAAAAATTTTGATGGAATCTTTTCCTGTACAAAGTGCACACATTATTTTAAAATTGATAATAATGATTAATTTTCGTTTTTCAATTAGCCAAACATTATTTGCACATAGGAGACATCCATTAATTACAAACTATTCACGTTAAAAAAAATGTTGTTATGTTGGAGTTCTACCATAAAAAATAAAAAGATAGCGTCGATCAATAATTGATGTAAAATAAACAAAATCGATGTATATGAATTGGAGTAACGTCAATCACGTAGTCGTCGTTAAAATGTTAAAAGTTAAAATTAATGTCAATCATTGTAATAGACACAAATAGTATCGGCTTAACCCACCTTATATATACAATATTTTGCATTGGCCTGACTCACACAAAGGCAGATGCAAACCAAAGATTCAGAAAAAATAAATAGTTAAAAATCAAAACAAACATAACCTGAAAAGTAAAAGAATTTCCAAAATTTCAATGTTCAAATACAAAAAAATACAAAACCAATTTTCAATGTTTAAATTTCATTAACAATAAATTTTACGTGTTCAATATTTCTTGGTATAACCTTCAACAACCACATGATCTCAGATTTCATAGCATCGTTACGGTAAATAAAGTACCAAAATGAAATCCTTGAAGTTACTACATAGAAAGAAAATGTTAACCCTTACAAAGAATGAAAATGTTGAATCAAAATCAACTCAAAACAGAAAATCACAGTAACTTACCAGTCCCCTAACTCAGATTACTCTTCACCCGACGGCCACCCGAGACCAACAGAGCTACTGTCATGACCCACTTGATGTTAGCTCTTGTGTAGGCAAAGAAACAATTTCTAGAGCCAAAGAACCAAGTTTCAATTGGTGAAAAATAATTATTAGAGGCAAAGAACAGTTGTGTGAACTTGAAATGGAAAATAAGGCAAAAAAAATGAAAGAATGAAGGTGAATGGAGGTGGAGGGATGAGTGCCGCGGCAAGTCGAGAAGAAGGATGAAGTTCCGAAATGAAATTGGAAAAGTGAAACACTAATGAATAGGTAAGTGCGTCGGTTTTAGCATTGACCAAGTCGACGCTAACTTTAGCATCAACTAGACCTACACTACTGCTACGTATTTTAGTTTAGCATCGACTAAGTTGACTTTATATTTGTATATTTTTTAATTAAAAAAGTTCTCTTTGTGTCGGCTTAACCAACACAAATAAACTTTTTTTTTATTTTTTTCATCAATTTTAGAGTGTGTTTGGTCGACACAAATTTCTTCTTTGCATTAATGTTCGTTTTAAGTGGATCTGACCATCACTATTTATACTCTTGTACGAATGATGCTATTTTCTTATAGTGACAACTAAAATGAAATAGTATGATACATAAAATAAGATATAGAACCACTTTGAATTCAATTTAAGATTGATAACTATAAACTCTAAAAAAGATTATACAAGAAACTATAATATTACATTTAATTCAAAATTCTAATATAATAAATTTAAAGTCTTCTTCTATTTATATGTTATTGTTTAACTTTTTTTCATAAATGTTTTAATATAATAAATTTATAATTTTTTAAAAATATTATCTTTTTAAATTAATATGAGATTCAAGTTTGAGCTAACTTTCATAAGAATTTGCTTCAAAACTAAATAGAAACATAAATTTAAATCCTACTTCTAAATCTCTAATTATTAGTATTCCATTAAATACGGTCACTAAATCTCTAAATTAATCACACTTTTTGTATATCAAACAAAATGTAAACTTAAATCATCAAAATATCAGTTGTTCTGACCTGACCTGAGTGAAAGTCATAAGCAGTGGTGTTGTCGACAAACTTGGTTGTGACATTGAATCGAATGGGGGTTCACCTACAGAAAACTCTCCGATGCTCAGGTCAATAAGATTTTGAAAAGGTATTCAGAGTATATGAGTATGAATGTAGTGAGATAGATGAATAGAAAATGCTACTCCTAGAGACCTAGGCTATGTCTATGGGACCTTGTCATTTAAGACCGTAATAAAATATTAAATGGTAATTGATATTAGACTAGGCCGTGGTAGGTTCAGGTGAACCTGAACTCATTACCGAGTAGGTACACCAATGAATTCGGATTTTATTTTTATGCATTTAAAAAAAATATCTTTTTTTAAACAATATATATATATATATATATATATATATATATATATATATATATATATAT
>Ga0099824_1010335_pt1:0-10000 | contig 11057 bp, 6 predicted proteins | sample SiratrowhiteBW_FD_76837 | JGI IMG/M metagenome (GOLD analysis project Ga0099824, IMG submission 76837) | Root nodule microbial communities of legume samples collected from California, USA - Siratro white BW | ecosystem: Host-associated > Plants > Roots > Nodule | place: USA: California... | reverse complement strand
TATTGGAAGGAACTTTTAAAGATTTTACATTTTAAAAGAAAATAATATGGTAAAGAGAAATACAGAAAAAGCTTATATTGCAAAAAGTCTTATATAACTTGAACTTAAGGTTAAGCCATAAAGAATACACGTTAAGTACATATTTTCATGATTGAACTGGTGTAGCTAATCTTACTTTTTAGTAAAATGTAAAATTTACCTGACTAAGCATTTGATATTGAGATTGTAAATAAATTTATATCAAACAAGCGCTGGCCAAAACTGACAAAAGAACAATAAATGACTGAGGAGAGTCGACTAGTATCTTGCCTTTCTTACAAACATTTCAGAGTAGACATTTCTTTCTCATAGTAGAAACAGATCCATCATATGTGTCCCATAGTGAGAAGGAGAAAGAAAAGGTTAAAACATATGTGTCTTACTACCAAATGAAATTTAATTCAGAATGTGTACCAAAAAAACGGTTTTAATTTCTTTTAATGTTATTCCCTATCTTTTTACAATACTAAAAATAACACAAAGTCATGATAAAATATATAAAAACTAAATAAAAAATAATTATATATAAAAAAGCATAATCTTTTACTTTATACATAAATTTTAATTTTGGTCAACAAATAACAAGACTTAAAAACACTTATACCTATAATGACAATATTATATCTGTTTTTGGGTAAATTTTAAAATTGAAAATAAGTTTAGTGAGAAAAAAAAAATATATAACTTTGTGTATGTTACTGAGACAACAACTTGTTCACTAGAAATATTGTTTTAGTCATATATTCTACTCAACACAGGGAAGAAGAGGAGAAAAAACGAGATGCGTACCTTATGGGTATCCAGTAAAATAAAAGTATTAAACCCTTTCTACTTGTTTTTCACGTCAATCTATTAGTTAGACATACATTATACCTATAATAAATAAGTGCAAAAGTTGAAGCAGCTTATATGAAAGAACTTTCAACAACTTTGATAAAAGACCAGGTCTCTTAAATATATATATTTCTATCATCAGTAGTAAATGTCAAATAATATAATATTTTCAATACACAATTTATTAGTTATACATTTATTATACCTATATAAAATGACTCCAAAAGTTGAAGCAGCCGACATGAAACAACTTTCAACAAAACTTTTTTTTAATTATAATTGGTAAAAAATCAAACCCAACAGCTCTATCTACGTGTAACAGTTCCATGTTAATGGGCTAACAAACTAAACCACTTAACTTTCACTATTCATGATTAACATGCATTCTTATTTAAAATCAAAAGAATAATGATATGTTAACACCCTTACTTGTATAACTTTTATTTGACACTCTCAGCTATAAAATAAAATATTATTTTAATCCAGAATGTAAAAATGTAAAGCAACGTGTAACATTTATTTTTTAAGATTGTTCTTACAAGTTATCTTCAAGAATGACAAAGACGATTCCATAACTATACATAAGTATTTCTCGAATGGTTCAAGAACTATGTAAGTCTAATCTGATGCCATATCTGTTTGTATTTCATTATTGCCAAAAAGTATATCTAATATATTTTAATGACTAAAACATAGGTTCATGATGGAAGGAAATGGATAATCGACCCAAACATAAAGGTGCTAGCTTGATAATCGACCCAAACATAAAGGTGCTAGCTTGGGGAACTAATTCATGTGCAATATCATGTAACATGTATTTTCTTTAATAGATAAGTTTCATACAAAGATATAGGGTGATGGTAAAGAAACAACCAACAATGGTGTACATGTTAAAGATGTGATAGATGGAGGATAATATAGAAGTGACTTTTATGGCATAATTCACCATATTTATGAATTGAAATATCTTGGAATGCCTAAGAAGATTCCCCTTTTCTATTGTGAATGGTTCGATCCTAGAGTTTTGTTTACAATATAATATTGTTGAAATCAAGTTGAGTGGAAGATATATTTCCTATAATCCATTCAATCTTCTACAAAAGGCATGATGAGTTTGTTATGTCACTTACCCAAATATATGTAAGAACCTTTGTGGCTGGTGCATGGAAATCATAAGAAACCTTGGGGACATGTTGAACCTGACAACATCACTACACCATTTATCACTTTAGGCAACAGGTTTAAAGTATGGCCTAAAGTTAAAAAATCATGGTCTTAACTTTAGGCCACAGTTTGGCCATGAGTTTCCAACTAAGACATATTTAGCCATAGGCATTGCTCAAGGCCCATGATTTCTTTTTTGAAAGTGTCACCTTAAGCTAATATAATAGGGCACACTTTTTCAATTGTTAAAAGGGCTTTGAAAATAAATATGAAAGGGCTTTGAAAATTGGTTAAAGAATGGATATCAAAATAATTTTATAATTTACTCAACTAGGAAGGAAATGGTGAAAATGATTAATAACTTGTATAAAAAGAAAGAATCTCAAAACTTCGATGAAAAGCAAATTTGATAAAGGTAGAAGCTACAAGAGAAATTCTAGAAAATTGTTAGACATAAACAATAAACCTTAAACCCTAAACTACAACAATAATGTTTTTCATATAGTAATTAACTTAAAAAGGAATAAATGCATGTTGAAAGGGCTAAATATATTGTGTTTTTCATTAGGCAACGATTTTTTAAGTTTTGCATTTTTGTTTAGGCCATAGTTATTGAATTGTTGCAATAAAATTTATATAATTTTAAGCAACACTCTTAAAGGTGGCTTCTCCTTCATACCTCATATATAATACTTCTAAATAAATTATGTATAAATTAAGCCGCTAATTATTGACAATGTTGATGTCTTTAATAAAGCCAAGTATAATGGAGACTTGAAGATGACTTAGTATTAGTGTGTGTGTGTTGTCCTGTCATGTGCATGCATCATATGTTATTGGAATGAGATCTAATAATCCAAAATGCATTTGATATATAAAACTGGAATTGCACTAACTATATTTTAGTAAAAATGATTCACTAAAGTTTTCAAAAGATTGTTTTTCAAAAATAACAAGCTGAAAAATCCTGTCAGCATGAAATCATTTGATTTAAATCTGTTTTCAATCGATTGTTTTTAATAAAACTATAACAAATTTTAAAATACATATATAACAGTTTTATATAACACATTTTAAACATAGAGACAAAATTGAGAACGAGAGAGATCATACATTTGAGGAAAACCATTGTCAACTAAAAGAGCTTTTGATTCAAGAGGAACCAAGGAAGTGATTCTTGGAGTTCATCGCATACTGTGATTACACTGCACTATTTTTCACCTATTTTTTACTCATGGAAGTCACTACTGTTAGTTTCTTTTGACTATTTTGTATTGGTGCGATTACAATGGTGTTTTATTTTCAATTTCATTCATTAGAAGTGGTATCGGGACTACAATTGTGTAGGGTTTACTTTTGTAGGGGTGCAGTAGCGTTCTGCACTGTGTTTCGTGTGATCTTGTAAGGTGCAAGATTGGTTCTTGATTGTATTATTTGAAAATTGGTGTTCTTTAATGAAATTTCTTTGCTTGTTGGCAAGGAGACTGGATGTAGCTCTTGAGGAAGAGTGAACCTGTATAAATCTTGGTGTTCTTGCTCTCTCTTTCTTTTATCTTGATTCACGACTTTAATTCTGCATAATTTTCTATCTCTGTGCAAATTTTCAATTAGCTATTTCTGGAATTTAATTGATTGGTTTCATTGTACTACATTGATTGTTATTTGTTGATCAATCTGTATGTAAATTGGTCTTAATTGTATCAACTTGTGTTTTCCGTGAAAACTTCACATTCCTTGATCATTTTGTGCAATTATTGAATTATGATAAAAATAGTTTTGTTGATTTTGTGATCTAATTAACTATTTCTTTGTATTGTTGATGTGTTGACAAACTGAAGTTGATTGATTTGGAATTTAATTGATTGAATTTTTCAAACAAGAACTTGAGAATTTTAAATTTGTTTTTTTTTTCTATTTTAATTGATCATTGTTTCTAGGTGGATTTTTGGAATGCAAAATTTAATTGATTAATTGTTGGATTTAATTGATTCTTCTTTTGTTGTGTTGTACTAATTGATATTTCAACTAATTATTTCTACTTTTCAATTGATTGATGTTCTGCTGTATAGCTATTGATCCCATAGTAAATTGTTTCAATTAAGAAAATTCTTTTTTTTTTCAATCTTTTATTTAACATTTGTGAAAATTTTTGAAAGTTCAATTTACCTTCTCTTGAAATCGGCCTAAAACTCTTTTCAATTGGAATAAAGAGCTAATGCTTGTATTTTAATCAATTTTGGCTGAGAATACATTGCGCATTTTAGAGGGAGACTCAATTAGTCGGCCTCCTATGTTTAGTGATGTGAACTACCTATTCTGGAAAGTTAGAATGAAAATTTTTGATTAATCAATTGCCGTGGGATTTGGAATGCTATAGTAAAAAGTCTCTTTGTGCCTATGACTGTTGTGGATGGTGTTATTATTGAAAAACCTTTTGATGAGTTGACTGATGTTGAGGACATAAAAGTTCAAAATGATTGCATAACCAAGAACATTATAAGTTCTGCTTTGAACCTTGATGAATTTTTCAGGATATCTCAATGTTCTTGGACAAAGGAAATGTGGGACATCCTAGGGTTACTCGTGAAGGCACAACAGATGTCAAGAGGGCCAAGAAGCATGCACTGATTCAAGAATATGAGCTATTTAGAATGCAACAAGGTGAAATTATTGCAGATGTGCAGAAGAGATTCACTCACATTGTCAACCACTTGATAGGACTTGGGAAGGTGTTCGACAAAAAAGAGCTTAACATAAAAATCCTTAAATGCTTGGATAGGAGTTGGCAGCCCAAGGCCATTGCAATATTGGAAAGCTGAGGGAGCATGAATTAGAAATGAAAAGATTGAAAGAGCATGAGAATGAAGAAAGAAAGGCTAGAAGTCTAGCACTCAAGTTAGCTGCTCAAAATGAAGACAACAGTGAAGATGACTCTAGTGAGTATAGTGATGCAGAGACTCTTAATATGCTGACTAGAAGATTCCAAAAATTCTTGAAGAAGAAAGGAAAAGAGAAGAACCAACAAGCCAAAAGGTATAATAGAAAATCTTATTCTCATTCAATTAATTTCATTTGTTTTGGATGTTGAAAGCAAGGTCATACCAAGATTGAATTCTCAAATCTGGTGCATAAGGAGTAGGACAAAGAAAAGAAAAGCAACATATTGGAAAGGAAAAAAAAGCCTACATCGCTTGGGAAGATAATGATATATCTTCTAGTTGTTCTTTAAAGGAGGAAGAAGAAGCAAACATGTGCTAATGGTTGGTCACCAATCTGAGGCAAGTAGTATAAGCTCCAACATCTCAATGAATTTTGAAAATTGCAATACACTTCTTCAAGCATTTAAGGAAACACATGGAGAAGCATATAAGTTGGCCTTATTAAACAATTGATTAAAAGGATTATACAATTGGTTGGAAGGGAGAGTCAAATCAGTGGAGGAAGAACTATTAATTGTGAAAACTAATTTTGATTACTTAGAAATGATTTACAAAGCTACCTCTTTTGGTGAGATTGAATCATGCAAGCCAATTTACTGTGAGAATTGTGAAGTGTTGCATAACAAAGTTAAATATATTTTGAAAACTGCTTAAAAATCTTTCATGGGAGTTGCAAATCTAGATGTCATTTTAGGTTCTCAAAATTGTGTTTTTAACAAGCTTGAAATTTGATATCAAGTTGGTTTCCAAAGAAAGCAAAAAATGTTTAACAACTTCTATTAAAGGCCACTTTATTAAGAACAATGAAACTAGAAAGGTTGATGTTCTAAAAGGCCTAGTTAGGTAGGTGCCTAAGCGTACTATTAACACTGTTGGAACCAAATTTAATAGGGGATCAGTTTTGAAACTTAATATATTTTGTAGGATACTTTGGGAGCCAAGAAGTAGTTGTGGTACTTGGACAGTGGCTGCTCAAAGCACATGACTAGTGATCTTCAAAGCGGATAAATATAAATTTGAAACATGGTGGATTTGTCACCTACGGAGATAACAATCAAGGAAGGATCTTGGTTAGTGGAGACATTGGTGAGAAGGATTCATTAATAATAAAGGATGTGCTATTGGTGGAGGGGTTGAAACAGATATCAACCAGCTTTGTGACAAAGGCTTTAAAGTGACATTTGAACCTAATCTCTGTCTCATAGTTGATTCAATATCAAGGAAAACAATACTTGTTGGTAAAAGGATGAACAATGTGTACATACTAAACATCTCGCGTTAACTCTGGCCGAAACTATTTGTTGTAAAAAAGTGAAGAGTCTTAGCTTTAGCATAGATGCATGACTCACATACATATGCATAATTTGAACAAACTTGCATCTAGAAACCTATTTGAAGGGCTCCCTACTCTCAAGTTTGAGAATGACTGAGTCTGTAAAGCTTGCCACAGAAGGAAACAAACTGAAAATTTATTCAGAAATAAAAATTTTGTTTCCATTTCAAGGCCCATTGAGGAACTTCACAAAGACTTATTTGGACCATCAAGAACCATGAGTCAAGGAAGCAATTACTATGGTTTAGTGATTGTAGATGACTTTTCTAGATTCACATGAACTCTTTTTAGAGTATCCAAGGATGATGTTTTCAATGCTTTTAATAAACTTGCAAAGGTTTTACAAAATGAAAAGAATTGTTGTATTTTTGTCATTAAAACATATCATAGGGGTGAGTTTCAAAATAAAAGATTTATCAAATTTTGTGAAAAGTTTGCAATAAAACACCATTCTCAACTCATAGAACTCCACATCAAAATAGAGTGGTGGAGAGGAAAAATAGGTCAATGGAGGAATTGACAAGAACTCTTTTAAATGAAACTAATCTTTCTAAATACTTTTTGGTTGATGTAGTAAATACAACTTCTTATGTTTTAAGCAGAGTTTTAATTAGATCTATTTTAAAGAAAATCTCCTCTGAACTTTTTAAGGGAAGAAAGCCCAACATTTCTCATTTTTTAAGTCTTTGGTTGTAAGTACTTTATTTTGAATAATGTAAAAGAAAATCTGGGCAAGTTTGATGCAAAGGTAGATGAAAATATTTCTCTAGGATATTCATCACATAGCCATGCATATAAATCATACAACAAGAGAACTATGTTGATTGAAGAATTTGTGTATATTGTATTTGATGAGTTTAACCAATAACTGTAGAATAATCGTAAGACAGGTGAAAGTGATGATGATTTCTTTGAAATCCAGAGGCAGAGATTTGATGTAGATCAGTGGAGTGAAAAAGGAAAAGCTTCAGAGTTGCAGGGAGTTGAATCTATTGAAACTAGATTTGCTGTTGAACCTGCTGCACTTGCTAGAAATTTTGGATTGCCTAAGGAGTGGAGAGGGCCAAGAAATCTGTCACTGGAAAATGTTATAGGATAAATTGACAAGGGTGTATCAACTAGGAGCTCCTTGAACTTGTTCTATGAGCATATGACATTTGCCTCTTAACTTTAACCAAAAATTGTTTTGGATGCATTGAATAATGTTAACTGGAGTAATGTTTTCTAGGAATAATGTTTGGATTCTAGTTCCAAGGACTAATGAAATGAATATCATTGGAAATAAATGAGTGTTCAAAAAGAAATTAGATGGACAAGGTGTTATTTTCAGGAACAAAGCTAGGCTAGTGGCTAAGGGGTATAAGCAAGAAGAATGCATTGATTATGATGAAACCTATGCACTTGTTGCTAGACTAGAAGTTATGATATTCTTACTTTCTTATGCTTGCATGTGTGGATTTAAATTGTTCCAAATCGATGTAAACACTTATGTTCTGAATGGTTTTATAAATGAGGAAGTCTATGTAACCCAACCTCTAGGTTTTGAAGACCATAAATTCCACAGACATGTATACAAGCTCAATAATCCTTTATGTGGACTAAAGCAAGCTCCACGACAATGATATGAGAGGTTAAGTAACTTTTTACTATCTCAAAGCTATGAAAGAGGAAAAGTTGATAATACTCTCTTTATTAGAAACGATGACAGTGATAATATACTTGTTCAAGTTTATGTTGATGATATCATTTTTAGCTCAACTAATGAGAAAATTTGTCAAGAATTTGTGGTAGCTATGTAGGGAGAATTTGAAATGTCAATGATGGGAGAGTTGAACTACTTCCTAGGCCTACAACTTAAGAAACTTAAGCATGGAACATTCTTGAGCCAATCCAAATACTACAAGGAACTGTTAAAGCAGTTTGAAATGGAGAGAGGTGCAAAGAGGCTACAACACCAATGTCAACTAGTCGTTATTTGGATGTTGATGAGAAGGGTGTGGTTGTAGAGCACACCAAGTATAAAAGATTGATTGGTTCTCTTCTTTATCTAACAACCAACAGGTCTAATATCATGTTCAGTTTATGTCTTTGTGCAAGATATCAATCCAATCTAAAGGAGCCACATTATAGTGTAGCCAAGAGGATCCTGAAGTACTTAAAAGGAACTATAGATGTGGGACTATGGTATCCAAGCGAGGTTTCATTGAATTTAGTTGGTTATTCTAATTTTGACTTTACTTAATACAAATTAGATAGGAAGAGCACAAGTGGAACCTGCCATTTTCTTGGATCAAGCCTTGTCCCATGGCAGAACAAGAAGCTAGCTTGTGTAGCATTGTCTACTTCAGAAGCAGAATATACAATTGCAGGGAGATGTTGTGAACAAATCCTTTGGTTAAAACAACAACTAAGTGATTTTGGATTAAATCTTACTAATGTACTTCTATTTTGTGATAACATTAGTGCTATTAAAACAATTAGCTGATTTATTCACTAAACCATTGGTTAAGGATAGATTTAATTACTTGCAAATTGAACTAGGAATAATCGATTTGATTAGTGTTTCATAACCGTTGAAAGAACTAATTTATGGTATAATGATATTCTTTGTAGAAAATGAATTAATTGATTCCTCATTCCAATCGGTTATTATTGTCAGTATTAATCTGTAACTAATTTGGTAAATTGTGGATTTTAATGAATGATTATCTATAAAATCTAATGGTTAATGTGCAGGAGAGATTTGTGCATACTATGGTGTTATTTGACTTAGTAAATAAGTTGTTGAGAAGAAATAAATTGATTGGAAACCTAAAGACATGAGAGTTGCATGAGCAGCTTGAAGTACATTGCATGTGCCACTTGTCAGCAACTAATTGGGAGTAAAAAAGCATTGATTGAAAAGATGATTAAACAGTTTGCTCAATCAGATTATGTCATTTCCCAATTGATTGAATTTGTGTAGCACATCACTTAAAGCAAGTTGGTTTATTGATTTTTGTTTACTGCATAATAAATGTATGATTCTATGTGTGTGTAATTTGTTGCTATATTAATCTGCGTTGCATGCATTCATTATACACACTCTTAGAAAAATTCATCCAGAGTTGAAATCAGGTGCTTTGGTCAAGTACATTCTGTCTTAGCCGAAAACTCCCCTTTCCCTAGCCATATTTGTTTCAACAACCCTAAAAAAGAGATCAAGAACCCCCAAAGGAACTAAGAGATGCAAACCAAAAGAAGAAATTGGTGAGAATGGGCACCTGGAGAGATGGTTTTCAAGAAATAGGAGCAGATTGCTATTTATCTTCATCAAGTCATCAGGAAGATAATTAATATCCCCAAGTTTCTATGGTTTGAGTGGCTGGAACAGGAAAACTTATATAATGTGAGAAGGATGCTCAATCACCAGAAGCTTGAGGAGTTTCTGAACCTGATTGAAAACTATATCCAGACCTAGTGAGTGTAAAACAAGTTTTGGCCAAGTTCAAGAGGGAGGGAGGGGGGGGGGGGGGTGAATTGAACTCTTAAAAAATTTTACAGAAATATCTTTTTAATGTGTGAGTAGGTTTTTTTATGAATATATTTTTGTGTAGATGGGGGGGGGGGGGGGGGGGGGGTGAATTGAACCCTTTTCAAGTCTTTTCGCAAACTTGCTTTTCAATGTGAGAATACAAATTCTTTAAAGAAA
>Ga0099824_1010334_pt1 | contig 11058 bp, 6 predicted proteins | sample SiratrowhiteBW_FD_76837 | JGI IMG/M metagenome (GOLD analysis project Ga0099824, IMG submission 76837) | Root nodule microbial communities of legume samples collected from California, USA - Siratro white BW | ecosystem: Host-associated > Plants > Roots > Nodule | place: USA: California... | reverse complement strand
TTTTGGCTTTCTGTTTTGATTGATTGATTCTTTGGTAATGCAATGTATGAATTTAACAAGATAGATTAATTGATAATTCAAATTTAATTGTATTGATAATTTAGGAATTTCTTTCATTTTTTTTTTTAGATTGAGATTGAAAATTGAATGAATGAATTAGTAGAGATCTATGGTATGAGGTGATATTGATAGAGTATTGATGAAGTTGGTCAAGGCTTAGGCATAGTGTTTTCAGGAAAGAAAACACCCGTGTCTGGGTTAGTTAGGAAGTGTATTGTTTAAGGATCGGGTGAACGATTGATATCCTGACTCTACTAGTAGTATGAATCAAATAGATGATTATTACTAGGTGGTGAGAGTCGAAGGAGGTCTGAACTGGGTGACTGCAGCTTGAATCATAGCTGGTAAAAAAAGTCTGAGGGGGACTAACCTTGTCATACATTATTGATGATTCATTTGTGTGGTGGCTGTGTGGGTTCACAGTGTGGAGATGTATGACAGGTGCATATCTCGAGGTCTATTCAATGCACGAGTCTTCCGTAAGTAGAGTCAAGTTTGTAGTTTGTCAGTGTCTTATATTGTGTTGGTGCATGTAACTGAATGAAATATTTGAGTGGTCTTAATATTTGTGTTTTGAATTGAAATACTCAAGTATTATTAAAAATTTGGTTAGCTTACCCTTTGTTTCGTTGTACTTGTGTTTTTGATATCTGTCTGCAATGATTATGTTTTTGACATGGGAGCAGATGACGTTGCAGATAGGTCTGTAGAGGATCATTTGGAATGAATGGTACTTTTAAGCGTAAGCTAAATTTGAAAAACAATTGGGAGATATTTTGTAATTATGTTTTAATAGAATTATGAAGGTAGAATATTTAAATACTTTAGTTTAAAGGATTACTGTATGTTGATGAATCTTAATAATGATTAGTAAAATGCTTAGCTTTATGCATGTTATTTTTGGGGTGTTACATTATATATGTAATAGAGTGATTCATATATCTTTAAGGAGTGTAATAGTTATGTTAGGTGTGAAAAATATAATTGAGTTTGGTTATTCTATTTTATCTAAGTTAAAATTTTTAATAAAAAAATTCAACTATTTTATTTTGTCAGTAAGAAGTATAGATTTGTTGTGGTTTCATATTTTTTTATTATTTATTTTTTTCTCTGATAATACTTTTTAATGTAGTAATAAATATTGGGTGAATTGTGAAATGTGTCTAACAAAATACATCATAATCTCTAATTTGAGTGTTTTTTTTTTCTAAAAAGTCAAATATAATTTTAATTTCTTAAAAAAAAGTATAAATGAAGGTGATCCTATTCTTTAAATAAGAAATGGTCATATGAATGAATTTTGAATAGATATTAAAATACAACAAAAAACAAAATAATAATAATAATAACAATAAATTAATTAAATAAACATAAATAAAAAAAGTAACTTAAGAAATAGTTAATATTAAACAAAATAACAATTAAAATAAATAAATAAACTTTTAATAAATGATTAATTATATAAAATATAAATTATAAATAAATCAAACAAAATACAGTAAACCTACAATACGCATGATTTATAAATTAATGGCTAGTTAAAAAACTATGATTTGCTAGCATTTGAATACAGAAAAAAAGTTAAATTTTATTTTATAAATTCATTAATATTAACAGATTTAACTAAAGAACTTATAGACTATATTAATATTTTTTAATCAAACTAAATTTAAGTATAATTCTTTTGTCAGCATTAAAAGATTTGAATATATGATTTTCTAAAAATAATAATAATTAGGAAATAATTACATGTTAAAAACCTCAAATCCTATATATTAAAAGTGTTTTAAAAAATATTAGTTGGAGTATGGCTTTTATTTATTTTGTGAAGTTTTAAGATTGGCTAAAATATTTTTTGGGTATTAAATATGTAGATGACATAAGTGTTTGTAAATTTATATTATTATACATGTTATAATATAAAAAGACTTATATGTTTAAACAGTATAATGGTTATATTAAACATAAAAAATATGGTTAAGTTTGTTTGATATTTTATTTTATTTAATTTTATTAGGTTGAAATTTTGAATAACAAATTTTAACTTTTTTATTTTGTGTGTAGGAAGTATGGATTTGATGTGGTTCCATATTTTTTCTTATTTATTATTTTCCTTTTATAATACTTTTTAATATAATAATAAATATTTGATGAATTGTGGAATGTGAGACTAAGTGACACTTGAAAATACATTATAATGTTTAATATGAGTTTGTTTCTTTTAAAAAAACACAAATATAATTTTAATTTTTTCAAATAAAGTATGAATGGAGGTGATCTGTTATTTTTTTTTTAAATAAAATGGTAATATGAATGTAATTTTGAATAAATATTAAAATATAATAAAAAAATAATAAATAAATTAAATAAACAAATAAACATAAATAAAAAGTAACTTAAGAAATAGTTAATATTAAAAAAAATATCAATTAAAATAAATAGACTTTAAATAAATGATTAATGATATAATATATAAACTATAAATAAATAAAAGAAAATACACTCAACCTACAATATGCATGATTTATAAATTAATGGCTAGTTAAAAAAACATGACTTGCTAGCATTTGAATAGGGAAAAAAAAGTTAAATTTTATATTATAAATTCATTCATGTTTACAAATTTAACTAAAAAGATTATAGAGTATATTAATTATTTTTAATCAAACTAAATTTAAGTATAATTCTTTTATCAGCATTAAAAGATTTGGATTTATGATTTTTTGAATATGATAATAATTAAGAAATAATTACATGTTAAAAACCTCACATCCTTTTTATTAAAAGTGTTTTAAATAACATTAATTAGAGTGTGCCTCTTATTTGTGAAGCTTTTAGGTTGGCTAATATTATTTTCTGGACTATTAAATACGTAGATGAAATAAGTGTATATGTTACTCATATGTTTAAGGAGTGTAATAGTTATGTTAAATGTAAAAAATATGGTTGAATTTGGTTGATATTCTATTTTATCTAATTTTATTAGGTTGAAATTTTTAATAACAAATTTCAACTATTTTATTTTGTCGGTACGAAGTATGAATTTGTTGTGGTTCCATATTATTTATTATATTTTTCTTTGATAATATTTTTTAATCTAATAATAAATATTCGGTGAATTGTGGAATATCAGTCTAATTTAACACTTCAAAATACATCATGATGTTTAATATGAGTTTTTTTTCTTCTAAAAATTTAAATATAATTTTAATTAGTTTCAAAAAAAGTATAAATGGAGGTGATCCTGTTTTTAAATAAGAAATGGTCACATAAATATAATTTTGAATAGATATTAAAAGATAATAAAAACAAAAATAATAATAAATAAATTAAATAAACATAAATAAAAAAGTAACTTAAGAAATAGTTAATATTTAACAAAATATCAATTAAAATAAATAAATAGACTTTAAATAAATGATTAATTATATAATGTATAAATTATAAATATATCAAACAAAATACAGTCAACCTACAGTATGCATGATTTATAAACTAATGGTTTGTTAAAAAATCATGATTTGCTAGCATTTGAGTAAGGGAAAAAGTTAAATTTTATTTTATAAATCCATTCATATTTACAGATTTAACTAAAGAACTGATAGAGTATATTAAGTATTTTTAATCAAACTAAATTTAAGTATAATTCATTTATCAGCATAGATTTGAATTTATATTTTTCTGAAAATAATAATAATTAAGAAATTATTACATGTTAAAAACCTCGAATTCTATGTATTAAAAGTGTTTAAAAAAACATTAGGTAGAATGTGCCTCTTATCTATTTTTTGAAGCTTTTAGATTGGTTAATATAATTTTTTCGACTATTAAATACCTTGATGACATAAGTGTCTGTAAATTTATATTGTTATATATGTTGTAGAATAACTTATATATTTAAAGAGTATAACAGTTGTATTAGGTATGAAAAATATGGTTGAATTTGGTTGATATTTTATTTTCTCTTGTTGAAATTTTTAGTAACAAATTTCAACTATATTATTTTGTCTGTAGGAAGTATAAATTTGATGTGATTCCACACTTTTTATTATTTAACTTTTTTCCTGGTAATACTTTTTAATATAATAATAAATACTTGGTTAATTGTGACACTTCACAATACATCATAATGTTTAATATGAGTTTCTTTTTTCTAAAAACTCAAATATAATTTAAATTTTTTCAAAAAAGTATAAATGGAGGTGATCCTGTCTTTTAAATAAGAAATGGTTATATAAATGTAATTTTACATAGATATTATAATATAATAAAAAAAATAATAAATAAATTAAATAAACAAATAAAAAAATAAAAAAACTAACTGAAGAAATAGTTAATATTAAACAAAATATCAATTAAAATAAATAAATAGACTTTAAATAAATGATTAATTATATACTATATAAATTATAAATAAATCAAACAAAATACACTCAACCTACAATATGCATGATGAATAGGTACGCACCTTCTTCGTTTTTTTGTTTACAAGCCTCAATTACATAATTTATTAGAATAATAAAAGTAGATTAATATAATTTATAATAATGAATTATTACTCGATTATTAATTTCCAAAATTATCCTTATAATTAATATGTTTATGACTAATTTTTTTATTTGTCAATATAATTTCTTTCTATTTTAATAAGTAGACTTTTAATGTAAAAGTTATTCATTAAAAAAGTACTACGAATTTAGTTAGTTTCGTAAAAGAAAAAAAAAAGGATCACCTCACCACTTATAATTTTAGTATTACAAATACAAACAGAGTAATATGTAATTAATGACTCTCTCAAATAAGCATTACAACCTTCAGTTTAGTTTTATATATATATATATATATATATACTGTATTATTTTTTAGAAAAATATCACCAACATTTCACATTCCCAACGCAGAAAAAAAATTGCTACAAATTCAGTTTGAAAGACAGTCAATTTTTTTTTATGTGTATTAGAATAAAAAGATATTCATAAATTCACAATAGCAGACAACAGATAATTGAAAATAACATATATTTGATTTAAATAATTAATTATCATACATGAATAACAATTTGCCTGAAATGATCTTTAATCCTCTAAAAAATTTACAATAACATGAATTCAATATTTTTAAAAATACAAATTAACCTATAATCAATTATACACGATATATTTATCATATATAATCAATTATATATATATATATATATATATATATAATCGATTATATATTATAAATTTATCATATAATCAATTATATATTATATATATAATCAATTGTATATTATAAATTTAATATTTGTTAATATATATAATTAATTATATATTATAAATTTAATAATAATAATATTAAGGGAATATAATAAAAATAAATATAATTATTTATCATAAATATAAATTTTAATATAATAATAATATTGTGTAAATTTAGTAAAAAAATTAATAAATTTAATTTATTAATTATTTTTAATAATTTATTAATATTTTATTAAATTAAATTTAAATAAAATTAATTGTATTATTAAATATTTTTTCAAAAGTTACTAAAACTATTAAAATTAATTAAATTAAAAATTTATTATTTTTAAAGTTATGGGTAAAAATATAATTACAAAAATTTATTCATTAAAATTAATTTAAAATTAACTTATATTTATTATATCATTAGCAAATTTTCATAAATATGTTTTTTAATTATTTCTATCCATTAACCTAAACAATTTTATTATTATTCATATGCATTCAAATTCATTCAAATCTACTCTATAATTCTATCTTCTCAGTCAAACAAAATAAACCTTAAACTTTAACAAGTATAAGTTTAATGATGTTTCCTTTAATTTTAATTTAAAACAAAAAAAGATAACGTAAAAATAAATTATTTAATAATAAATTAAATTGACAATAACTAATATTGACTTTTTGTTAATCCAACTTTACCAAACACTATACTGTCTTATAAATATGTATCATAAAAAAAAAAATATATATATATATATATATATATATATATATATATATAATATTAATATTATATATAATGTTATATATATAATTCCTAAACCTTATTAATTATATATGTATATTCCTAGACCTTAAAATGATAATTAATTATTAATTATATAAGTATAATCGATTATGTTTTTAGGGTTTAATGGAATCGATTATATATATTAATATATTATTATAATTATTTGCAAAAGTTATTTTATTTTAAAATTGTTATTGTATTGTAATTTTAATTATTATATATTTTTAATTATTTATTATTTTAAAATAAAGAATAAATATTTTTAAGGTATTTCATTTGTAATTAAATTATTTTTTTTATTAGAAAATAAATTTTTTCTCTCAAATCTCTGCTTCAAGTAAGGAATATTTCTAAAAACAATTTTGTTCTGGTTTATGATAAAATCAGACTTGATTGGAAACAATCACCCTTAGGCTTTGTGGCTTTGTTTGGTTGGAGAAGTGGATTTGAAGGGATAAGTGGATTATGTGGGGATGAAAATGTTGTTTGGATTAAGGGATGGATGGTAAGATTTGAAGGGATTTGAGGAAATGGATTATGAAAATTTGGGAATGATTTGACAGATGTTATAGATTTGTTTTTATTTTGTAATTGATATATTTCTGAAAATATTAATTAACCCTTGTGAAATAAGATGGTAAAAAATTAAAATGAATTTTATTAAATTGATTTTAATATAAAAAACATTACTAAAATTATTTAAAACATATATTCTAAATTATTTAAAATTAAACATAAATCATAAATAATGCAATAAAATCACAAATTTATTATTCTATTAAAATATACAATTTAGTCTAAATTATAATTAACTGAAATTTGTAAAAAAAAAAATTCTTACAATCTAAAATACTTTTTTTATTGAAATTTACTGTTGTTTTTGTAAGTATAAATTATTTTTACATTTTACTTAAATTGAAACTTTTAAAGTTATTAGTCTAAATAAAAATAGTTTGCAATGTTTTTTAAATATACTTTTTTATTAATTCTCTTACTTAAAAAGTTAAATGTTTTTTTACTATATTTTGAAGAGATTAAATACAAATTTTTTGAATTCATATTTTATTTCTATAAAAATATTAATAAGTTATAATAAAAAATATATAAACAGTCTATTTAAATTGACTAAAACAAATGAAAGATGTACTGAAATTTAAAATAAAGAATATTAATAGATAATATTTAATTAAAAGTAATTATTCAAAATTAAATACTATTATCAACATATACATGATATCATCAAATATTATAGATGTTTACAAGGGTATTTTGTAATTTTCACCTCATTTATGAGGATTATTTTGTAATTTCAAGTTTCATCCCTTCAAATCTCTTCAGGTTAGCAAAGATATCATCCTGCAAATTCATCCTCATCCATCCTCTCAAATTAGGTCAACTAAACAGCTTTCATCCTCTCAAATTCATCCTCTTGAACAATAAATCTTATCAAATTAGTTCAACCACACATACACTTAGTGATAAATTAAATTCACCCATTAGAGACCTTTTGTTTTGAAAATCCAACTTTATTAAATACTATACTATTTTATAAATATACATCATCAATGCATATATATATATATATATATATATATATATATATAATATTATATATATATAATCGTTATAATATAATATTATATATATCACAGTAACTGTTATCGATTATCAATTTTAAACGTATAATTGATTATGTTTTTAGAGTTTAACATAATTGATTATATATATATATATATATATATATATTAATATATTATTATAATTATTTATAAAAATTATTTTATTTAAAATTTTTATTGTATTGTAAATTTAATTATTTTATATTTTTAATTATTTGTTATTTTAAAATAAAGAATAACTATTTTTATTATGTTTCATTTATAATTAAATTATTTTTTATTGAAAAATAAACTTTCCTTACAAATCACTACTTCAAGTAAGGAAAGTTTCAAAAACAATTTTATTCTGGTTCTTTTTGTAAAATCAGACTTGATTGAAATCAATCACCCTTAATTATAAATTAAATTGACAATAACTATTATTATTATTTTTTTTTTGAAAATTTAACTTTACCAAACACGCTAATAATGTTATTATAATAATAATATAATAATTTTTATAAATAAAGAAAATAATATATTTTTTAAGTAATGTCTCTAATTACATTGCCTAACATGTTATTTCTATTTGTCTATTTTAATAAAAAAATAATTTTTTCCATTTTAGACATTAATGTAAAAAACTATATTAAAGTAAAAAAATCTAAATTTATTTCTTCAAATCTATTTTCTTTATCAAACAAAACACCTTAATAACTGTAAAGATAAATTATTTAATAATAAATTAAATTGACAATAACAGTTATTGACTTTTTATTTATGGAAATCCAACTTTACTTATAGTGTCTTATAAATATGTATCATCAACCTAAACCCTACGCTACCACAGGAACCCTAACCCTACACTACCACAGGAACCCTTGATTCAAACTTGCCTTGCTTCAAACTTTCAATCCCGAAATGAATGCTTTAACACCATGCTCCCTGATCTTCATCCTTTGCCTGATCACCATTTCACATTCTAGTTTACCAGCAAATGCATGGGCTCATGATCTTCGTTATGGTGACGACCTAATGAACCAAGTTTGCCAGGAAACTTTGGGACAAAAGATGGACTGCATAAAACTTTTGAGCGGAGATCGTAAAGTTTTGGAAGCAACAAACATTTTTGATTTTTCGAAGGCAATTCTAGAGCTGGCTTTGCAGAAGGGAAAAGAGGGGCAACAGTTTCTTAAGAAATTGGCACAAGAAACAAAAGCTCAAGCCATTGCTACGTGCGCAAACCAATGGTATGCTGGGGTGGTTGGATCGTTTTGGAGTGCTCTGAATGAGTTGAAAGAAAGTCCTGACACAGCTAATTATGATGCAAAAGTTGCTGGAGATGGAGCTACATACTGCGAAGATAGCTTAGCTAAAGCACATATAGTTAACCCTGCAATTACTGCTCTTAACCATCAAACTTCACTACTTAGCCTTATTGCATTCCTTGCCACAAATAGAATTCCCGATGTATGAAATTTAAAAGCATCACAGGGTCAACCCAAGGTGTGAATGTCATAACTATGAAAAGAAGAGAGTAATAAAATATATTTTCAGAAATATTTAACAGAGTTTTCCTTTTATTATTATTTTTAATATTATTTTATAAGTTGTTGTATAATTATTATATTTTTATAATTAATAATATTAATGATGTTAATAATAATAACAATATTAATAATAATAATAATAATAATAATATTAATAATACTAAAATTAATAATAATATACAGTATTAATATTAATAATAATATTAATGTTTAATATGAATTCTTTTTTCTAAAAACTCAAATATAATTTTAATTTTTTCAAACAAAGCATAAATGGAGGTGATCCTGTTTTTTAAATAAGAAATAGTCATATGAATTTAATTTTGAATAGATATTAAAATATAATAAAAACAAAATAATAATAAATAAAATAAATAAACAAATAAACATAAATAAAAGAGTAACTTAAAAATAGTTAAAATTTAACAAAATATCAATTAAAATAAATAAATAGACTTTAAATAAATGATTAATTATATAATATATAAATTATAAATAAATGTTAAGAAAAAAAAATTAGTAATATAAGTGGTAGGAAAAATATGGTTGAGTTTGATTGATATTATATTTTATCTAATTTTATTAGGTTGAATTTTTTAGTAACAAATTTCAACTATTTTATTTTGTCTGTAGGAAATATGAATTTGATGTGGTTCTATACTTTTTATTATTTATTTATTTTCTTTGATAATACTTTTTAATGTAATAATAAATATTTGGTGAATTGTGACCCTTCAAAATACACTATAATGTTTAATATGAGTATTTTTTTTCCCAAAAACTCAAATATAATTTAAATTTTTTCAAAAAAGTATAAATGGAGGTGATCCTGTATTTTAAATAAGAAATGGTTATATGAATGTAATTTTGCATAGATATTATAATATAATAAAAACAAAATAATAGTAAATAAATTAAATAAACATAAATAAAAAACTAACTTAAGAAATAGTTAATATTAAACAAAATATCAATTAAAATAAATAAATAGACTTTATATAAATGATTAATTATATACTATATAAATTATAAATAAATCAAATAAAATACAGTCAACCTACAATGCATGATGAATAGGTACACCTTCTTTGTTTTTTGTTTACAAGCCTCAATTACATAATTGATTAGGATAATAAAAATAGATTAATATAATTTATAATAATGAATTATTCCTCAATTTATTAATTGCCAAAATTATCCTTATAATTAATATGTTTATCCCTAATTTTTTGTTATTTATCAATATAATTTCTTTCTATTTTAATAAGTAGACTTTTAATGTAAAAGTTATTCATTAAAAAAGTACTACGAATTTAGTTAGTTTGGTAAAAGAAAAAAAAAAACGTTCACCTCACCACTTATAATTTTAGTATTACAAATACAAATAGAGTAATATGTAATTAATGACTCTCTCAAATAAGCATTACAACCTTCAGTTTTTTTTTGTATTATATTTTTTTTAGAAAAATATCACCAACATTTCACATTCCATTAAAAAAATTGTTACAAACTCAGTTTGAAAGACTGTCAAATTTTTTTTCTATGTGTATTTGAATAAAAAGATATTCATAAATTCACAATAGCAAACGATAGATAATTGAAAATAACATATATGTGATTTAAATAATTAATTATCATAGATGAATAACAACTTGCATGAAATGATCTTTAATCCTTTAAAAAATTTACAATAACATCAATTCAACATTTTTTTAAAAATACAAAATAACTTATAAACATATACATATAACTATAATTAATTATATATTTAATAATCAATTATACACGTGATATTTGTCATATATAATCAATTATATATATATATATATATA
>Ga0099824_1010330_pt1 | contig 11066 bp, 7 predicted proteins | sample SiratrowhiteBW_FD_76837 | JGI IMG/M metagenome (GOLD analysis project Ga0099824, IMG submission 76837) | Root nodule microbial communities of legume samples collected from California, USA - Siratro white BW | ecosystem: Host-associated > Plants > Roots > Nodule | place: USA: California... | reverse complement strand
GAATCTCTAACAATATTTTTTTTTTTTTTTTTATTAATGACGTTAATCAACAACCATAAATTAAATTATTTAATCAACTAAAAACAAAAATAAAATCTTAACAAAACAACTTGGAAGAAAATAATTAAATGATGTTTAAAAACGTATTAAAAAAAAAAAAAAAAAAAAATATTGTTAGAGATTCAAGAAAATACGTATAAATTGATGTGTGAAACGAAAAAACACAATAATACAAAATCTTGAAGTTAGATGTATCAAAATTTATGTCAAATAACAAAGGTGAAATGATGGTGACGACACTTCAAGGAAATTTGTTTCCTTATTGAAAAAAAAAGAAGAAGTTAAGAATAAATAAGACCGGGGAGACTTGTTAAAAAAATTATCAAGTCAGAATTTATATCTCTTCATTCTTACTTGTGTTTGAATAAAAAAATTGTAATTTTTTTAAAAATTTAAAATATATTAAATTTGAATTACTTTTATTCTAAAATGTTTATTTTCTAAATTTTTTGAATAAAATAATTTAAATTTATTAAATTTTATTTTTCTTTTATATAAAATATTTTAATCACCATGTAAAAATTATTATCACACAACATTAAATAATCTTTACATGTATTAACAACAAATAATCACTATAAAATTCAATAAAAAGAGTAGTTTACATGCACTAAAATATAACTTCACTAACAATGGCTAATAAAACAATAACAAACGTCAACTAAAAACAAAAGTCATGAACTACGAAATAATTCTAACGATGTCTACAAAATAATGCATATCAATAATTATTAATAAATCCTGACTTATATTAGTTGAAAAATAATCTTATTGGTATCACTAAAAAACATGATTAACATCGATTGAAAAATAATTCCATCAATATTAATTAAGAAAATTCCTATTAAAATTAGTCAAAAAAAATAAAAATCTTAACGTATATTTTTTATTGATGGTTGGTCGAAAAATAATCTAAACTGAAAATAAAAATAATTCTAATTTATGTGAATTGAAAAGTTGTGTTTAACATATAGTAATTGATTTTGAAAAAATTCATAACTAACATCATCTAAAAAATAACATTGAAATATATAAAAAAATGAAAGTTTGACAATGTTGACTAAAAAAATAATCAAAATCAAAATTTTTCGACATTATAAATAAATTTCAAGTCATGGATGACTTCACCTTAGTTGAACCAATTATGCTTGGACCAATTACTTATATCTCAACCATTTTTTTTTTTAACAGTCAAAACTAAATATATAAATATAAGATATTTAAGAAGTACTTCAACACTTATATCTCAACTAATAGGGTGTTAGGAATGAGAATATAAATATAAAATACATAAATTTGAGAGAGAAAATAATATAAAGAAATCCAAATTCTTACATTTTAATTAAATTTTGAAATTATTTAATTTTAAGTTATCAAAATTACTGAATTCCTAAAATTTTAACGTCTTTGGATTTCTTACCTGAATAACATATTCTTTTATAGAACAATTCAAATTTCTTATAAAATAATTATTTTTAATTTTTTTCATCTAAATACATTATTTGAGTTTCAAATTTTAATGCGAGTAAATTTTCTACATGATAAAGACGTAAAAGACTTTCTTTAGTGATATTATATCCGAGTCATAATTTAAAAGCCAAGTAAACATTGAATGGCAATAAAATTTGATTCTTTCATGAAATCATATTGGGAGTCATAATTTTGATTCACGAATGCAAATGAATAGAGTAAAGGAAGTTGGCAATAGTTAAAGGTAGTTTCAGATGTTATTATTTGTCTTTGTAACCAATATACACAACTAATCATCTTATAACCCACACCTAAAACACGGTTTTGAAACTCAAACTCACTCGAAAAAACCTTTGTAGGCTTTGTTTCAGTTCCTTCAATCTTCAACCTCCAAGAGTTTTTCTAAATGAATTTTTCTCATTAAATGGCCCTAAGGATAGCTTTGAGAGACTCATATATAAAATAAGGACAATAGGTGATGAGTATATACGATGAAGATAAAAGATAAAGATGTTATTAGTTTACACAAATAACTGTTTAGTTTATTTATTTTTCATTTTTTACTCACTATATATAAGAATTATCTTTTTTTTTTATTTATAAAATAAATAAGACTAGAGAGTGTAGACATCGGGAGAGAAAATAATAAGGAGTAATTAAAATATTAAGACATCAAAGTTTTGTAATTGAAAGAGTTTTTTCTTATTAATTTTTTCTAAAAATTTGTAATCTAATTTAAGATAATAAATAAATATTGAGATATTCAACGAGCGTAGATAAAAATGATCAAACATACTAAAAATTTTAATATATCAATATTTATATATTGTGATATTAATTGTTATATCTCTGTCGTTACAAAAGGAAGAAGTTTGTTATATAATATTAAACAAAATTCTAATTTACTGATAAATTTTACATACAAAAATATATGTTTCATCTCTTACAATATATTATTAATAATTCTAATAACTTCAAAAATGATAATTCTGATAATAATAAAATTAACACTAAAAAATAAAAACAATAGTTTGGTACTTGTCTAGAGATTTTTACTATATTTTTTTTCAGTGTAATATATGTATATATACACACACTGAAATTTACCAATGTTTACATAATTATCTTTTGTAATGAATAATCAATTTTAATCTACATTCCTATATATATATATATATATATATATATATATATATTGTTTTTAACATTTTATTTATTAATTAAATGTTGTTTTGAACATTTCTTACGCATGTATTTGAACGTATAGCTACAAATATTTAAGGCACTATTTCATTTTAATACGTATTTCTTATCTCTCTTTTTGTTTATTTTGAAATATCTACAATATAGTTGTTTATAAATAATGTTGTTTAACTAAAATTGTCACCGGAAAAAATAGTACTAGATTGCTTATATAACTAATATTTTTAAGAAAAAAATTGAATAAAAATTAATGAAAAAATGTTTGAAATATTAATTAGAAGAATGATTCTTTTCTTGTCCTTATGAACCAACAACTCACTTTTCTTTTTGATGTTGGGTTATTGGTGAGCTAAATGTGGCAAGTAGAAGAACCGTTGTTTTTGTAAGCGTAGTACATAATTATTAGGCTGACCCACGCAACATAACAAGCTCGGTATAAGAATTTTGTCACTTTCTTATATTATGTGTATAAATATATATAATATAAGGTTGAGAAGATAAATGATTATGTATTATAAACGCGTGACTGCTCTTAGTTACTAGTTCAAGATCCACGTTGATTAAAAATAAAATACAATTATAATAAATAAATAAGTATAATTTCATTTTAGATATTGATTCTATGAAAATTAAATTTAAAAGTTCACTTTCCACGTGTTAAAGTTTATTCTAATTAGATTTTGTTATTATAGACCACTTCAACTTGTGTAAACAAAAATGGAATATAAATAGATTTGAAGTTCTTTTTTACTTTTTGTTCTTTGTTCTTTACTTTCACACCACTCACTCGAGAGCATTTTTAGGTAATTTCTGCGGCCCCAGTTAATTAATTATTTAACTAAATTTTGGTTTCGGAATCGTAATTTTTAAACCTTGTGGTGAACATCACGCTTTCATTTTAAAGGTAAAGGATAAACAGAAAAACAACCTGGTACTAAAATTCGAATATTGATTTTTCAAAATTGTTTTACACCAGCTTGAAAATGAGGGGGTAAAAGTAGAACCAAACTTTAAATTTCACGTGTTAGAGAAAATAAAGCTTAAATTTAACTGATATATTATCTGATTACATTTTTATTTATCAAATTCATTTTACTTCTTTGAAGTTGACACTCACTTTAAAGAGTAAAATGGGGAATTATAATCAATAATTATGAAGCAAGTGTTTGAAGTTACAATTAAATGGATGCATATAATAATAATAATAATAATAATAATAATAATAATAATAATAATAATAATAATAATAAATGGTGTAGTTATTTAAAAAATTTAAGAGTTGATTTTTTTACTTAATGCCTCTAACTTGTTTCATTTTAAACGAAGCAAATCCTTATTAAATATATTCTTAAAATATTTTTAAGTTTATCAATTTTATATCTAATAGTATCAGAAGACGAAACAAGAAATATGACTAAACATAGAAATCACATAGAGATTTTTTTTAAAGATAAGATGCAATATATTGTATTTTTTTTTACACAAACTTAAACGTTTAATATTATGGTTATAAAGTATGAGTTTGCTTTATAAACACATTTAAATTTTTCGATTTAGGCATTAGTAACAGTTAAAGAATTAAAAATATAAATTTATTAAAAAGTGTTAGAACATTTATTTTGATAAGTCCATTATTTTTTCCTTGTTTGAATGATAAATATTTCTAAGATCAGGAAACTTCAATCAAATTTAAGTTTAAATTGAAGTACTGATATAAGTTATCTTTTAAATTAGGTTCATAGAAATTAACTATATATTAACATATATTTTTGCATTTTGAATAAAGATGTTTAACTTTTAACTCCTTAATTGTTAACTCTAACCATGGTATAAACAACTAGGCATCCTTTAATAGCTCTTCAATTGAAAGAATGTGATTCTTTATTTTGTCTGCTGACTCGTATGCTTACAAAATGATAATTAATAATATTTCCCCACCACTATACTTCGTTGCTCTATATAAGCTTCAAATGTCAAAGACCTAAGTTCTAACAATTAACACACGAACTTCACTCATAATAAACATTCCTTCTCAAATCTCAAATCAATTTTGCTTTTTCATCCCACAAAACTGCATTTAGCACCATGGGAGCCAACTTTTCCACTTTTGAGTTAGTGCAAAAATCATCATACTCATCATCGCTGATCCTGACCTTCCATTCCACTGCTAAATGGAAGGCACACTTCAATGCCTCCAAAGAAACAAACAAGCTGGTAAGTTTCATATAAAACGAGCTAAAACTTCCTTAATTATGGGTTAATTTCATGAGACAACTAATTAATGTGTTTTTTTAATTTATTAAAGTTGGTCATCGACTTCACTGCTACGTGGTGTGGACCTTGCAAAAGCATGGACCCAGTAATACAAGAATTTGCTGCCAAATACACAGACGTGGAGTTCATTAAGATTGATGTGGATGAGTTAATGGTATGATGCACATAATTTCTTTCATAATATATACCTTCATCTGAATGTAATTACTTACAAAATTTACTTTTCGTTGACAATATATAACACTCTTATTTTACATCATAATCTATGAATACATAATAATATAATAGAAAATTGCTATATGTGGATAGATATATGAAGCATTTTGTTTAACAGAAACATGTTTCTGATATATTGATAGAAATATATGTATATAAATGAAAACAGGAGGTGGCACAGGCTTTCCAGGTGCAAACAATGCCAACATTTATACTAATAAAGAAAGGGAAAGTAGTGGAAAAGGTGGTGGGAGCCAAAAAGGAGGAGCTGCAGAAGCTCATTGAGAAACGCAGGAATTGAAGACTGCATGCATCATCTACTTGGAATAACTATCTATATATATATATATATATATATATATATATATATATATATATAGAGAGAGAGAGAGAGAGAGAGAGAGAGAGAGAGAGAGAGAGAGAGAGAGAGGTATCAGGTGTTGCTGTCTGCCATGAGCATGACAATGTAATATGTAAAATCTAGCTGTAGCAGATGTCCTGTATGCATGCATGCTTATTTTAATTCCAGTATGTTGTATCTTGTTATATATGTGTAAAGGGTTCTTTATGTTTAAGTTATATTTGTTACTATAAACTCCTCCAGATAAAAAATTACAAATAAATGATTTTTCTAAAAACTAAAATTAGTTTATATCTACCTTAATTTGTAAAAAAGAGTTATATTAAACTTTTCAAAAATCAAATTAAAGTTCATTTATAAGCATATTTTAATTTATGTGATATTCAATCAAAATTATTTTTTTTACACATAAATGATTATTTTTTTTATAGATTTGATTATGCTTTTTGGTCTCACTAAATTTTAAATACGTCAGTTGAGTTTCTTAAGTATCACAAATGTTTTTAGAATGATTCCAATTATTTTGCTTGATTCCTTCAAATATTTGTAATTGCAATTCTTTTATTAACTAGAATTTGCTTATATATGACATTGACCTATGATAAATTTATGAAATTAAAATCTTACAATTATGATATATATAAAACTTGAAAGATACTAAAATCTCAAATTTGTAATAGGTTAAGGATATAATTAATAATATTGGAATTTGAGGGATAAAAATCTATTAGTATGCTTGGAAAACCAAAAATGCAATTAACCCTATTGTATAAGAAATGGGTGTGTGTGTCTATATATCTATATATATGTCTATGTATTAACTATTCATTAATTTAAATTTTGTATTTCGTTAACTAGGTTAAAATTGACATATTTATATTAAAAGGCTGTGTTATTCCCCTCTTACGAGTTCGATTCAAATTTAAATAAATGATTCAATAAAAAATGTAAGATGAAGTAAAAACAAAAATAAACCAGTCCCATTCATCCTTTATACAGCACATTATTTTTTATGTTAGTCACCCCACTTTTGGAGCTTCATTTTAGCCACATTATTCAGTATTACTATTACCTCAACACATCCCACTTCAGGAAGATCAAATGCATTCATGCTCAAGTCCCTTTCTTTTTCTGTCATTCAAATTTTCATAAATTAATCATCACCTTACTGCTACACACCAACATCAAGTAGGTTCGGTGCATAAGATGTGTAGATTTCAGGTAAAGATAAGGGGCAACGTATTGTCACAGAGATGCCTTACAATTATGGTTGTTTTTTATTTCACCAAAGTCCCCTGTTCACCGTATTTGGTGAAGGAAAGTGTTATTTAAACATTCTTCTTTTAGAATAAAGGTATTTTGACATTCAATAAATTATTACGCTTGGTTTATATTTACTTTTTTTATTTTTATATTCTTTTTTATAAATACAAAATTTGTTTTTTTATAATCATATTATCTTTTAAAATGAATTGTGAAATGCTTAATAGAGTTGTTAAAAACCATTTCTCTTTCTTTTTTCAGGGTTATATATTCTCTTCTACTGCTTTTATGACCAAGGAAAATCAAAACATACTAGTGAATTCTAGGTTGCTGCAACTATAGTAAGATGTACATATTTGACATCGTTATCATAAAGGAGTCATTGTTGGATAGGTGATAATACGTGACTAAAAGGGTATAACCATTTATATACTTTACACTATCTCATCTATAATATCTTTTACCTAGTTCACACATATATTTCAAAAGTTAAACATTTAGTTAGTAACATTACACGTGCTAATAATTTGGCAAATTTCCCATATTAGTGTAATTTTCTTTAGAAATTCCCAAAATGGTGTATTTTTTTAATTTTATTTCCGGATATGGGTAAATCGTACAGAGATTGCACGATATCATTATGAATAAATCGTTCTATTATTGCACGATTTAATTCAAGATATATGAAATCGTGAGAAGATAACACAATTTAGTTAAAGTAATGAAATTCTTGAATAAATGTACCATTTTAATTAACTAATTAATTGATTAATTGAGATCAGTAGGCTACTGCAAGAGTTTAGGGTAATTAATTCTCCCACCTTTCCTCTCCTATTTGTCATGATGTTGTATTGGGTTGTGCATATAAAATTAAATTAGAATTAATGCATAGTAATAAAACTGTTTTGTAAATTTTGATGAAAATAAAAATGTAGTCATTAAAATTAATTAATTGTCATTTAAGTAATTAAAATAAATGTGAAATTAATTTGAATGGAAGAATATGAAGAAAAGTTACCCGTTTTGAATGGTTTATATATAGAGAAAATGTAAATTATTTGAATTGATTATTTATATTTTTTTCTTTTTTAAAACTACTCGTGCTTTTTTTTTCTTTTATAAAAATAACCATTGTTATAATTTTATAAAAATTCTCAAAGTACTTCCGCTTTTTTCTTTTCTTTTATAAACATTCCCAAACTTATTTAAATTTTTCTTCTTCTTAAAACTATTTCCAGTTTGATTTTTTTTCTTTTATAAAAATAACCATTGCTATAATTTCTTTTAAATATAATTTTTTTAAAAGTAGACTATGTATAGATTACTTTAAAGTACATAAACAATCTTCATATTCTTCCATTCAAATTAATTTCACATTTATTTTAATTACTTAAATGATAATTAATTAACTTCAATCACTACATTTTCATTTTCATCAAAATTTTCAAAACCATTATCACTATGCATTAATTCTAATTTAATTTTATATGCACAACCCAATACAACATTGAAAAATAGGAGAGGAAAGGTTGGAGAATTAATCACCCTAAACTCTTGCAGTAGCCTACCAATTTCAATTAATCAATTAATTAGTTAATTAAAACCGTATATTTATTCCACAATTTCATTCCTTTAACTAGATTGTGTTATCTTCTCACAGATTTCATATATCTTAAATTAAATTGTGTAATAATAGAACGATTTATTTACAATTATGTCGTGCAATCTCTACACTATTTACCTATATTTGGAAATAAAATAAAAAATACACCATTTTGGGAATTTCAAAAAAAAAATTACACTAATTTGGGAAATTTGCCTAATAATTTGTTTCTTTAACTATTCTTAAAATTATTGGAACTCATGGTTTTACTCTTTTTACTTAATCACTTAATTAAGTGTAGTGTTTAATTTGTTATACTATAGCATTTATTGTTCATTAATTACAAGATTATAAAATATTGAAGGATATTTTAATAAAAAATAGTTAATACAATAAACAATTTGAAAGGAATCTTCTAAAATGGGCAAACAAATTTCAACAAAGTGCCGTTATATGCGTATAAAAATAACAAAAAGTGTCATACATAGGTAATAGTAGATGTTAACTTAATTTATTTTAAACAATTTGTTATCTCAAAAATTAAATTCTAGTTTGAAAATATTTTTATTAAATAAAATAAGATCATACAAATAAATTAACATTTTCACGTGTTATTCCCTTTATATAAATTTCATTTTTCATATTTTTTATTTTTTTATCCTCCATATATTTAGTAAAATAAGCCCTTAAATGACTTTTTTTAATTAAAATAAATCAAATTTATCTGTAATTATTTATCAACAATTACATGCTTATAGATTTGAAGCATATATGTTTCAATTTTAATAATTATTATTTAGTTAAGAAAAATTAAATTTTCGAAGTCAAACATAATAAGAATGTGCTGGTAGTAATTGGATGAACAACTTTCTTCGAAGGGTTAAGTCTAATTTATTTGAGAAAAAATAAAGAAAGAATTCAATAAAAAGTAAACATGAGAGAACATAATAAGTCATAAAAAGGAGATGAGATAAATTGGACTGACTAAACCTAAATAAATATATTTAAAAATGTATAAGCTTAAAACATTTTAAAGGCGAATATTAGTTATGTGAGTTAAATAAACACATTACTCAAACTCATTTAAATGAGTGAAGCATCACCAAATTCAATCACATTTGAAGTATACCATCTTTTTTTTTTTTTTTTTTTTTTTTCTTTTTCTCACTATTTTAAATACTATCTAAAAAAACATTATAAACTAAAAAAAAAAAAACGTTAACCAATCACTCTCAAACATATCTAGTTGATTTAATAATATAGATTAAAAAAGATCTATAATTTGATTGAAAAAAGAAAATCCTATCCAGTATAAATTATATCTTCTAAGGTCCATACCTTTTCTTTCATTTCTTAGTACTTTTACTTTTTTTCTTGAAATTCTTTATGGTCTTGTTCCCCCCTTTCCTGAAATTTTCATGCTGCGATGAACCTAGACCACTGCATAAAGAAGATGCCTCAAGGCTAGCCGCAAGTTAACTAGTGAAACAGCACATTGAGTTTGACCTGAAAAAAGCTTGGCCATTTTTATTTGTGGAGAAAAAGTTCTTATTCGAAACTTTTCCCTCTTCTATACATAAATATATTAGCCATGGTCCTTTGTGTTTCCATTTTGTTCTGTCATTTGCGGTTGATCTGATTACACGGCCCTACTTTTTCCTTTTGGTGACTAAATTACATTGACAACTTGATATGATTTCGGATGAACAAAATGCTGTATGGGCTTGTAGTTGTCTCTAAGGAGACCACCAATTATAAGCCACAAAACATGTTACTTGTTTCAATGTTATTCACTGCTGATAAAAAAAATCGATGTTATTCACCATCACAGATTACTGTTTCAAATGAAGAACGAGAGGACGAGGAGAACACACTAATTGATTCGACAAAGAATCAGATTGCAAAACAGTCAGATAAGGAATAATGTTTACGATCCCATCGTTCATAAAATAAAATATACTAATTTTGTATTGTTATTTCCAAATTCAACTTTCACTAACTTAGTTGAAAAATCAATTTGAAAAACGAGTATCAAGACATTTTTGTAAAATGAGAATAATGTATAATATTGTGAGTGCAGGGTAGCTTGTGACGCACCTCAACTCCAGAAGCATATTTTCTTTTTTCTTACTCCACTATGTCTCGTTCTTCCATTCTCAAAATCTTTCTTCCTTCTTTTCAACTTTTCTTTCTCCATACGTCATCTATTTTAGAATCTGATCGTATCCTGTAATACCTGAGGAGTTAATGATCATTTCTAACCGATCAGAATTTCAAACAGAATAAGTTTATATTTACTCTATAAATTCCTTTATCTCTGGTTTTCCTTAGGTTTTTTGTCATCAATCTTAGTAGAGACAGTTGAGAAAAGTGTTTCTCTCAACTTAATTAAGATTATACTGAAATTTGATTTTGTTCTGATGACTTGTTCTAGATCCCTAAAGATTGGGTTAGTGCCACTAGCTAGTTTGGAGGAATTGTTTTCGGAAATTGTCATCAGGTAAGGGAAGCTAGTAACTTATTTTAGTTATTTACTTTCAAATAGAACCCTAGAATAAAAGACTCAGATATATGATTATCAGTGCTCAAGTCTTTCTTGCAGGTCTGACTGGTCCT
>Ga0099824_1010320_pt1 | contig 11076 bp, 3 predicted proteins | sample SiratrowhiteBW_FD_76837 | JGI IMG/M metagenome (GOLD analysis project Ga0099824, IMG submission 76837) | Root nodule microbial communities of legume samples collected from California, USA - Siratro white BW | ecosystem: Host-associated > Plants > Roots > Nodule | place: USA: California... | reverse complement strand
ATATATATATATATATATATATATATATATATATATATATATATATATATATATATATATATATATATATATATATATATATATATATATATATAAGCTGTGAACAAATGTCACCAAGAATAGAGATACAAATTTAAAATTCTTAAGGAATGAAAAATAATTTGTTTACAAAGATTAAAATTAAAACCCACCAATTTTATGAATTATAAAAGAAATAAATTAATTAGAACTTTTTTAAGAAAAAGTAAACGTCTTATCTTAATAAAACAAATCGATGCACTTCATGTTTGATTACCGTACTCTTTTGTCTCTTAACTTCTATGCAAAAACTTATAAAAGTAACAATTTTATCTAAAAAAATTTGGTTATGAAGTTTATAATTAAATTCCCCCTTTAAACTATAACTTGTTTCAAACTATATAAAATTGTCTGACCTTACATTTTTTTTGTTTAAATTGATCCAAATCCTCTTTATAATATTTCTTATTATTAATTGAAATTTTAAGAGAAATAATTACCGTACTTTCACACTTGACTATCTCAATTTTTTTTTTTTATGAGATGAACATGATAAGTGTATTATGCATAAAAGCATGCAAATGATCATTTATTCTAAGTAAGAGTGTTAGTTTTTAAATAATAATAATAATAATAATACATTCTAAACGTGTGTATAATTTTGTCTATTAAATGAGTTAAAATATTAATTTATTAAAAAATAATATATTTGTATGTTCTTGCTTCAAAAACCAAACATGGTAAATAAGATTAAAAATACATAAAAAAATAATGGGTCCAGTTAGATAGGATCTTGAAACTGTCATGGCAAAAGTGACAGTGGATGCGACGTGTCGACTTTGGAGTGGGCAGTCTCCAATAAGTTGCAGTCACAGAGAGTAAGCAAGCATTACCGTACGTTATAAACGGCTCTTGAGACAAGACAGACACAAGTACAGCGTCATGGACACGTGTCAATAACGAGGCGCATTATAAACCGAAGGTTCACACAACCTTTTTAAGGAACACAACATTGTATTGTTCTCCGAGGAAACATCTCTCTCCATCATCCAACTCCATTATTTACTTTTCACAACCTCCAAATGCATATTTTTTCCTTTTTCCTTTTCTGTCCATCACTTTTCGTCGCTTCGATTTAGCTTTTTGCGATTGCAAAGATGCTTTTCTTTTTATTACAAGAAGGAAATCATTTTATATTTGATTATTTAGTACAAATTAATAATCACGAATTTTAAATGTTTTTATGCTAATGAATTGATTAGAAATAAGTGATTATATTTAAAACCACTTTTTAGCGTATTACTCGTTAAAGTAACTTGTGTTGTTTTAGTTTCTAAAAGACTTACTAAGTTTGTGATAAAATGAGATGTAAAAGAGTAGTGCTTGCTTCCGGTAAGAACAATAAGTATTTGCTTGCTAACCTTCTTGTCATTCTTGATCTTTGGGAAAAGGAATACCATTAACCAAACATTTATCAAAAGGTTCGACCAATGATGAAAGATAACTTTAGTATCATTGGCACTTTACTTCCATAAGTGTGAAATGTTTCTGAGTCGACAATATTATAATTAAAAATTACATCAAAAGTTTAAAAAACAATATATAAAATATAATTTTATAGTATTAACAAGCACCAAATTTCATCTTTAAAACTTTATTTACTTCTAGTGTGGTACTATATAAGAACAGATGATTAATTATAAAGGTTTTGAGATTGTGTAGAGGTATTAGTGTAAAAATATAAAGAAAAATAATAAATTTCATATGGTTTAAATTCTTTAATAAATATATGCGATTTGTAAAGAAAGACAACTGAACAAAGTATTTATCTTATTTGGTCTTACAAAGGCATGAAATTTAATCGCATTTTCTTTTGAATACAAAAACACTTTGATTATTTTTTTAAATTATTAAATTAACATTTTTTTATTTCATCATATCAATTATATTACTTAAAAAACTTTTCATTAATCTCATAACTTTTTTAGTTTTGTTTTAATTTAAATACTTTCATTTATACCTATCTCTTCTCCTTAATTGTTCCTTTTTTTTAAAACTTTCTAATCCAAACAAAGTGGAAGAGTTATAAAACGTGGACTTTCTAATCCAAACAAAGTGGAAGAGTTATAGAACGTGGTAGTAGTACTGTACATTTGAGATGATGTACTCCATGTAGACGATAAGGTGTTTAAACAGAAAAAAATCATTATTATTTATTTATATATATTAGAGTAATTTGAAGATAAGATGTAATAGGCTACGTGTCAAATCTTTTATCTTATAGTAAGAATTTAATAGAAAGTTAAGTTGACACAGAAGTTTTTGTCTAAATAATCATCTTATATTGCTTTAATCTTACACAGAGGAGTACTTTAAAAAGATACATTTTTTAATTGTACCCAAAATACATATAAAAAACTTATCAGTAATAACTTTTTCAAAAGAGTAATTTATCTTTAACTTTTAAACAAACTCTCCCATTATAATTAAATAATTTTCATATGATTAATTTCAACATTTGTAAATTTTAAATTATCACGTGATGATAAAATGTGTTTAATCATGCCATGAGCTTTATTTGTGTTGTTTCCTTTTCCTTCTGATATATAAATAAAAACCATATCATAATTATCATAAATAATATTATATGATTTATTTAGATAAATAAATGCATTATTTAGTGGTACCAAGAAAATCATAGGAATAATGACAAATGGACGTACAAATTTTATTAGTTCAATAATAGATTAAGGAAAAGGGAGGTGAGAATTAACCAACCGTTTTATTAGTCGGGTTCGTATTATCTAATATTTCCAGAAATAAAATTCATTAATATATTTTAAATGATACAATATATTTGGGCTGAAACAGTATTACTCCTAATATTAGAATTGTTACTTTGAAATATAAATTAGTTTAAACATAAATCTTAACATATCTTATGCATAAATAAATAAAAACATTTATGATTTATATATATACCTCAACTTATAAAAAAGTTAAATAAGACCGTTTTTGAAAAAAAAGGTACATAAATTGATTTTATCTTGTAAACAAAATTAATTTATTTAACCATTATTTATTTATTTTATTTTGAATCCTACAAAATTATTTTGATGTTATTAAATTTTACACAGATAAGTTATTCTTTTCACTTTTTTATTTTTCCAATAATTTTTTATTTTAATTTTCGTTAAAGTGGCAATTTTTTCACTTCACGAACAGAGAACATGGATGGCTTACAATTTATTTTTGAACCACAAGAGATATAGTTAACGATCTAGAATCGTATAATTAATTAATATTCCCCAAACTGTATTGAGATTTTCTTAGGACTGTTCGAACAGTTGAATTCATTTACAATTAAGCGTCTGATTTTTTTCTTGGCTTTTATGTTTTCTATCTTGCATTTTCTTCCTTTCTAATCTCTCTCATTCCAAAATCTATGGTTACATAGCCACACTTACTTAGTTTGAATAATTTAAAGAATCGTTTTATTTTAAATAAAACTATATCTTCAAATTAATTATTAAAAAATATTTTTTAAGATTAAACTATTTATTATAACAACAATATGTATAAACAAAAATGGAGTCTAAGACATCTCAAAATTTGTTTATCTTAAAAATATTTTCTTATTGAGGAAATGTTTATTCAGCTCAATGGCCATAGATGAAAGCCTTTATTTGTAAAAGTTTGCGTCCATAAATTATACGGTTATAGTCACGGGGATTGTGAAGAATTGACGGTCTTTAATGTTAAAATTAGTTGCACCGTTTATTATGTATCAGATACATTGAATAATGTTTTGTTTTAATTATTTTTGTAATAATTTTCTCGTAGTCTTTTCTTTAATATATTGAGAAGTTGTATAACTCTTTGGTATGCAATATACATTGTATTTTAAGATATTTTCTTTTGCAGATTCTTCTGTTTTAATATATTTTTTTTTTTGCTTTTTTGTTATTTTTATTTCATTACAAGAAAACACAAACGCAGTTTTCAAAATTTAGTGTGAGTCAATATATCACGTTCTTAAAATCAATTAAATCAATTCTAACACGAAAGAAAATATTCATAATTTTTTCTAATAATATATAATATGTAAAATCATTATACATTTTAGTATTATGTCATGAAAATTCACATGTCAGTTAAATAAAAACTCACATATAAAAAAATATTTTAAAAAATGTTAAAATTAGCTATATAAACTCTAATAATATTAAATATATTTTACTTGACGAGTTAGAATTAATTTAACAAATATTTTGATATTTTGATATTATTTTTTTATTAATAAACGTTTTTTAAAATCCCCGTGACTAACTATATAATATTACATTATTATTTTTAATTTTTAGAAAAAATAACCTGTGTGAAGATGATTAATTAGATACTGTTACATTTTGATTTCTTAAAAATTAATGAGATTTCTCTTATTTAAATTTAAATTTTTAGATTGAAAAACAATCTACAATTAATTTATTATCATAAAAGCTCACATATTTATAATATTTTGTCAACATTAAGTTTAAGTTTTCTTGAAGTGTATTTTTAAACTAACCCAACAAAGATGAAGATAATTATTGTTTTTTGTCACTTTGTAGGAAATTAATTATGTTCGTGACACTATGGTTAAATTTCTTTTATTCAGAGTGAAAATTGAATACTAATTTTCGTTCTATGTTTAACCCTAAATCCTAAACGTTTAACTACTAGGTCGGATTATGAAGATAATTAATTAAAGTTGAAGTTAATTACTGATTCTTTTAATGTGTGTTTAGTGCAATATTAAGGCGTGTGACTGTAGGAGGAAAAAAGTTTAGGAGTAAAGTAGTTGGGTGATCTGATCCACGTGATTGCAAAGCAAAATTCACGTTTACACTTTTGACATTTTCATGTCACATATTTCAACCACATAAAAGTAAATATGAAGTTTTGACATTTTCTTGATCGCATAAAACATAAAGTTTTTCTGACCTTATGGTGCGCTATTACAAATTAATTCGTCCATAAAGCAAACTTTTTATACTTAAATAGTTTTTTTATACATCTTGATAAATTCAATTATTAAATACAAATAATAAGAACTACAGAGTGCAATATAGAGCCTATAACATTTGCATTAAAATGAATCAAAGATGTCGCAACTATATTCATATATTAATGAGAGAATTGGGATTAATAACTATATATTTAGTTTTAAAAATGGTTGATTTTGGTGTTGAGATTGAAAAAAAAAAAACTTTATCTAACATGTTGAGGAAATGCTATATTAAGTCAGGATAGAATTATGTTTCTCTCAACTGATATTTATTTAATCTAGTATAAGTTAATTAAAAACTTGAATACGTTAATCATTGAGTATATCAATAATTTATCATTCTCAACCAGCTGAGCAGTCTGAATTCTAAACAAATACTTGAAGATGCATCTCATATGTTTTACCTTTGACTCAAATGGTGAGATATGTTCCTGAGAATGCAGATCAAGTATCAGTTCATGATTTATTGATTTCCACAAATATTATACATAGGGAAACTGAAGTCAATCTTCATAAAGCCCAATAGATACAAAAGAAATATTTTGATGAAAAAATGAAGGACGTGGAATTTCAGTTAGATATGAGATCAAGTTTCACTGAAATTGTAGTATTTTGTGGTTTAAAAAATAAAAAATAAAAGTCAAGCTTGATGTACTTTGTTTCTTTTCCCTTCATATAGACAATTGACAAGTTAAAGTTAATACATGTTGAAGATAGTAAAGTTTTTTTGGGATGAGAACCACCACAAATAGGGAAATTTTATTAGAAAAACATCACATAATAAGATGAAATAAATTACTAATTTCAAAATTTTCAAAATTGCCATTCCATACACCCGAATTTAGAGGAGAAAAATAAAATTAAAGAATGGAAGGGAATACATTTGGTTCCATCCTCTTTCATATTTTTATTGACATAAAAAGTAATGAAATTTAAACCTCATTACATATTACAAGAAAATTTCATATTAATAAAAGAACCGTTAGCAGTAGTAAGTAACTAGTCTATTTTTTTATTTCGTGAGCCAAGAAAATAGTTTTTCATTATGAATATAAAAATTAAATTCAGAGTTAAATATATAGTTCGATATATAATACCTTGGTTAATTTTTACCATTTTAAAAAGTAATAATCCAAATATTGTGTTCGGAAACAATATCTAATTCTTTTAGGAAGAAATAAAAATTAGACATGCTTTTAAGTAACAAATTTAAATCCTAATGGGAACCATTAATTCTCCAACTTCTAACATAAATTTAATACTACTTAAAGAGAATACGGAGGACGGAGGGATTAACTAGGGACTATTCTCTCAAAAATTTGACAATAAAGGCATTTTTCTTTCCTTGTCAGTTGTATTGTCATTCAAGATCCTTGAAGACAATTCTTTATTAGTTTGCTATTTCCTTGCAAAATATTGTTTATTCTAACTAATGTGTTAATAATCCGTGACATATATATCCATTAGTAAATCATTGTTAATCACTTTCCAAATCTTCATAAATCCCAAATTTATTACACACATTGCTTGTGAATTCTTCACCTTATACTCATTATATTCCTAATTTCGTTAATTTATTTGTTACACTTTTTTTATTGAAATTGTGGCCATTACACACTAAAATTAAATTCATATATCACTTAATAGAATTAAATTTATACAACCAAGTGTCAATCAACCATGAACATTTCGTTAATATTTAATATTGGTTAAGTAAAATAAAAAATATAAATATTTTACTTTTGTCACAAGTAGAGGAATGATCAACGTGTTTGAACATAGAAGAAGAATATATTTATTAGAATAAGAATATGGTAAGAATGGAGAGGGAGGAAAAATAAGAAAAATGCATACTTATCAAATGAGGACTTTTTTTTAAATATTATTTGTTTTGAAGTTTGGAGTTTCATCACAATTTTGTCATTAAAAGTTATTTTGGAAAGTTAAAGAAGAAAGATGTATCTCAATTGACCTTAACCTTAATTTCATAATATGAGACTATTAGACGTACTACTTTATATAGATTATAAAGGTAAGTAATATAAAAAGTGGTATTAAAGAGTGTAATAATATTTTTTAGGATTTATTACTAATGGGTGGTATAATTTCTTTCTGTAATTACCAAATTAGATAACTTTTTTTTACCAAAATGGATAAATTGTATATTTGTGATACCATTTTAAGAGTTAATGTATGAGTATTTTAACAAAAAAAAGAGCTGAAGATTTTAGCAAAAAAAAAAAATACTGATCCAAATTAATTAATTCTGAGACATGATGCATTAATAATCACACTTTAAATAATTAATTTGATGCATTAATTTGGTATTCTCATATGTGAAATAATTAATTAATTAATTAATTAGGTGTATTAATTATGTCGAACATTAATGTGATATTCAAAAATAAATTAATTAGGTGTATTAATTATCACGCATGCACTCTTATATTAGTTTGGTATCATCATACATAAATTAATTAATTAGCTACATTGATGATTTCATGTTTTAAACATTAAAATCTTGTCAAGTTCATATAATTTTAACTCTATTTTTTCTATTAAAATTGAGTCATGTTACTACTATTTGTTTGACTGTTTTTATGAAATTGTATTCTCATGATACCATTTACTTATTTTAGTAAATAAGAATAAATTTTTCATTATAATAAATATGAAAAGAAATTGAAAAAAAGTTTGCTTTTCCAACTTACAGATTAGAAAAGTTGCAAAATTTACTAGTTTGTTATTTGTGTAGAAGATTGTTATAAAATATGATTTTTGTAGTAGGATATTGTGGCGGGTCAACAATGTTCTCTATAGCGGGTATAAGCTCGTGTTGGGGATCATTCACTTCATATTGGGACATAGTATAATTGAGAAGGAAGAAGATTTAGCTGTACCAACATGGAGATTTTGTAGCCTTAGTAGCTCCTTCGACATGGTCCTCTAATCTGGACTCTAGTTTACCATTTTAGGATCGGAATTGACTTCAGCAACTCCCCACGAAAAGTGTGAATGTTGTGTTTGAGGTTTTGGAATGCACTAACTAAAGTGTACCCATTTGAACTGAGTTTCAGAGTATCTTGATAGTGATATTCAAGCTCTATAGCATAATTGAGACCTTGTAAAGAAAAAAAAAATGTGTAAAAGGTACTCTGACACTAAGTGCAGAGTCACTTTGCAATGCAATGCTCCTAACCTCTTACTGAGGTAATCTATAGTTATAGCCTTTGCCAACCTTGGTTGACACTTTACAATTATGTGCAGCTTAGAACATTGAAGCAGTGAGGCAAAATGGTTATTGATCCTTAATTTGTTATAACTTTGAAACAATATTCCGTGTGAGTCTTGGCGTGCTTACAAAGAAGGGTCCTAGATGGATGTCCCTATATGGAATAGACCTTTCATCTACGACCTTCAGAACTGGGGTCCCCTACAGCTAATGCCACAGGATCTCTCTCACTAGCTCCAATAACAAGAAAAATAATTGTTGTGCCTTTCATCAGTTGCAATAGTACCCAAGAAAAGGACATCTGGGGCTACACTTATTGTCACTGTCGCAATCTGGGTCGGCCATGTGAGCTCTTCCAATTCACCATCATCTTCAAAATGCAATATGCTCTGTTAACTCATCGCCAGTTGCCAAGGCAATAGGTTTTTCCAAATACCACACACTATTTATTTATGCACAACCAATCAATCCCCAACTTCTTCACTTTGTACATGAACAATATAAGACAACAAGTGCAACTAAGGCATGCTTATTCAACACAGATTTTTAAGCAATTTTGTCTTCCTTTCCTTTTCTTCACTACAACAAAGCTTTATCCAAAGTCTTTCTATATTAATGCACCAGCAATGCAGTAAGATAGCATTGGTTCTACATGTTATATACCAGGAAACATAGTATTCACCACAATAGTGTTTTCCTTTTGCTCTTCTTAATTACATTTCTTTATATGAATTACAAATTAGACTCTTTTTTTTTTCTTCTTTTTTTTTGAACTTCACTTGTTACTCTTCAGAAGTTTAATCTTACAAAAAACCTAACTTATAAGTCGTGATGTTTAACTTTGTCCATATATTTTATGTTATCATTTGGTTATGTTTTTTAATATAGAATTTCCAATGTAATTTTTATTCAAGTGAAGGATATAACGAATTATTTATTTAATTTTTAAATAAACAATAAACAAAAATATAAAATGTATGTATATACATGGAATAAATTATTTTTTAATAAAAAGGGTTAATTTTTAATTGAATGTGTAATAGATTCCAGTAACTGTTGGGAGTGATATTTGTACAGAACTTGACTTCTAAAACGAAAAACACTAAAATAAAACACAACATAGTACTCATTTATAGTATTTATGCTCACAGGATAAGATGATTCCCTTGTCTTTGACATTTTCCCTCATCCACACATGTTTCTATTGTACTATTTAATATTTATTTAATCAGTTAAGTTCCTTTATCAGTCATTCATACCCCAAAATAGTGGTGCCATAAAATATTCTTTCTTCTTTGACAAGAGGTTTCTCATTTACTCCACTAGCCTATTCTCTAACAAAAAATCTCAATTGTTTGGCCAAACTCACGTGCAAAAAGACTTTATCATAATCTATCTAATGCACTAGTTGATGTACTTTTAGTATAATTTTTAAAATAATTATTATAAGTTACGATATTTAAATAAATGAAAATGTAAAAATGAAAAAGAATTAATACTAATACATCTTTTAATGATTTTTTTAACTCCTACTCTTGGATAAGATTTATATGAGATTATGAGAAAAGGTATTAAATTGAATTTATGTTTTTTAGAAAATTTCTACTAATAAGAGAAAACACAAAAATTATATTTTTAACATTTTCTTAATCAAATATATGAACAAATATACCTGGCTATTATAGCTGGAGGACCATGTTCTGTGTAAGAACGTGTTTGAATGGAAGACATTTATAGGATGATTAATTTTATAAGACTTTATAATAAAATATGTTGATTAGATATAAAATTTTCAAATAAATCAAAAAAATTTCCTTTCAATTCTCTCTCAAAATTTATTAGAGTAATTTGCTACATAAAATTGTAAAATTTCAATTTTTTTAAAAGAATAAAATAAAAATTTGAAGATTTTTATAATATTTTTTTCTTTATACTTTGTCATCGATTTAGACTCAAGACATTGGTAATTTGATTTTGGTGGAACATTATTGGCTTAGCCTGGATGGGGATGTCTTTTGGTACTTAGTAAAATTATTTTTCGGTTCAGTATAGTATTTTTTTTATCAATATTAATGAAACTATTTTTTATTGAAATAAGGGAAGTTTTTCTATCAATGTTAATATAAATCCTTATTTGATCAACATTGTTAGAATTAGCTTTTCGTCAAGTAAGATGTTTTTTAATATCATTTAAGTTTTTTTTTCTTGACATTAAATTATTGTTTTGTGGTTTAATTAAGTTTTAAATATTTTATAAATTTTGATATTTTAATTGAATTTCTATTAAAAAATTATTTTATTAAGTATTTAAAATATTTTTTACTTTTGTTGTAAATTGGATGATGTGGTATTATTTTTGTATTTCCGTCTCTAATTCAATAATAAAATTGTTTATTTCCTCTTCCAATTCTTTTTAACCGGTCAATCAACTCGATCTTAAGATAAAAATTAAAAAACAAGATGTTTAAACAAAAATTTAAAAATATTTTGAACAGTCAATACAATGAAAATTTTATTTTTAATATGATTAATTAAAAACAATCAAGTTTACAAGATAATTACAACTTATGTTTGCAATGGTTATTTTGATCTACAACAGCAATATTATTTTTTTCATCCTAATAGACAAATTGATAAAAAAAAAAAAAAAAAAAAATACAAAAAAAAAAACAGTTAGTTATTTAAAAATTACGAGACAAAAAATTTATTTTTTCATTTTAAAAAAAAATTTTATTTATATTTTAGGGAAAAAATACTTTTGTTTTCATTAAAAATATCT
>Ga0099824_1010318_pt1 | contig 11078 bp, 6 predicted proteins | sample SiratrowhiteBW_FD_76837 | JGI IMG/M metagenome (GOLD analysis project Ga0099824, IMG submission 76837) | Root nodule microbial communities of legume samples collected from California, USA - Siratro white BW | ecosystem: Host-associated > Plants > Roots > Nodule | place: USA: California... | reverse complement strand
CTTCTTGGAAGCACTTTCTGCTTTTCTTACACAGATCTGTGGTTTCAATTTTTTTCGATTTTAAGCAAAAAAAAAAAAAAAAAAACCTATTGCATTTCACTATTTTAATCTAAAAGTGTGAAGTTTAGGTTTAATTGCATTTTACGCTAATTGTGTCTGCTGCATATTCCTCCATTTACAAACAAATTAATTAATCTATTTTTTTCCATCCAATACAAGTTATGTATAATTTTGTTTCTCCAATTAACAACAGAATATTCTTCCAATGAAGTCCATTTTTTTTTCATGGAAGTATTAAGGTTCAATTTTGAAAAATATTTATTTTAGTTTATCTAGAACATATATAGTTAAACATTTTAGTTATATGACTGACAATTATAAATCGTCTGCTTGATAATTTTTTAATTTTATATTATTACTGTAAAAATACTCAATCGCATTTTATTTTTCCTTTGAAAATATTCATTTTAATGTTTGGGTGGAGGAACTAAAACAATTTTTTTAAATTAAAATAATTAAAAATAAAGAAAAAAACATATTTAATTAAAAAGGAGGGATAGGATAGTTAAAGTGACATTAGAAATGTGTTATTTTTAATATTGATTGTTAATTACTGTCATAGTACTTATCATTTTTTAGTAAAGGTATCTCCATTGTAAGTTATTAATGAGGCTTTTAGATTAAGAGTTAAATTCTTATCTGATTCTTGCATTCGATAAATGACTCTACAATCACATTTAGAATCTACTTTTGTAAAAAAAGAAAAAAAAAAGTATTGTTTTTAAATGGAAAAACAACTACGAAAATGATCCAATCCTTTCATGACAATCCCTTCAATTCCAATTAATAATAGTTAGGGGTGTGAAGAGAAGCCCACTAAATATGAACTACTACTACATCACAAGACTACAAGTTCCACAGCTTGAAAAACTGCAGATATCCAGTTAGGGCCCAAACTACCCTCTAAGGCTCGGGAAAGGTTTTTCTATCACTTTTGCTATTTGCACCCCTTTTTTTTTACTATTACAATTTCCTTTTTGTCTCTTTTCAAAACACCCTTTACATGGATGAATATATATATATGTGTATGTGCTTGTATGTATGGTAACCATGGATGCCTTTTACTTTTAATTTTACTTACAATGGGTGCCACGCAACTATTTCCATCTCAAACAAATGGGAGATGAGAAGATGATGAGGCCATGACTCACCGGGGCGTCATATGCATTATCATTCACACATTCCCACAAATTCAATCATACATTTCTTCAACCGTTTTATTATCTTCATGCGAAAACTACAAACATTATTTCTTCATAAAACCTCTTTTCTGGTTTTTAAATAGAAACATTTTTCTAGAAAAATGAAGAAAAATACATGGTTTGTGGCAAGTTGTTATGTTGTAGGGAAAATATCAAGAACTCACCTTTGAATTACTCAACTCAACTGTTACGATGGCGATGGGAAGGGGAGTTCGGTCCCTTCACTCTTTTTTAATATAGACGATATTTTAGTATTAATAAAATTATTTTCTATTTACTGGTTTTAGTTTTTAATACAATAATATTCAAAATTTTTTATTTATTTTACTTTTTAACTTATAGTACCCTCCTTTCTCCTTTTGAATAAATAATTTATTTTTTTCATCTAAAGTAAAATTGGTTTTGGTTTCTATTTTTTTTGAATTACAGATAAATTTTTTTATCACTCATATTTACTATTTAAGAATTAAAAATGTGGTTTTGAAAAAATATTTTAATCCTTCAATACTAAAAATTAAAAATGTATTTTCCTTCACATTCGACTGGATTATAGTGACTTTTAAATTTGAGAAACCAAAATCAGCTTCATTCTAAACTTCAAGCCTTATTATTCTTATGAATATTTTGTTTTAAATTTCAACTGACTTTTGATTATATTATTAGGCCAAGTTGGTTGCAGTAATTGATTTTTATTAAAAAAAATACAGAATTATTAAAAAAAACTAAGATTTCCATTATATTTTATTTAATGGAAAATCACACTCAAAATTATTTTTAGAAATGTTTTCTTATAATATTATTACTTCAACTACAAGTTTATTTTTGTTGATTTTGTATAATTTTAAATATTCAGAAGGAAACCAACATTGTGTTATATAATTGACATATAATCATATCTTTAAATGTGTGATCAGAAATTTGATCCTGAGAAAGAACATATATATATATATATATATATATATATATATATATATATATATATATATATATATATAAAAGTCAAAATTTTAAAAATATATGTCACTATTTAGAAATATTAATCTATTGCTCTCGATCAAAAGATATGGTAATTTAACTAAAGAAAGACACAGTGACGGGGAGAAGGATAAAAACATAAAATACAAATATTAAACTTTGTATAGTTGATCTTTTATCCTATTATTTCTTTGAGTCTACCAACTCTTGTGTGTATCTACCGAAATAAATTATTAATATTTTCATTTTATATAAATTAGAATATTTGGATGATAGTATTTTAAAGAATATTTTCTCTTAACTTTCTATATCTTTCAATTTATCGTTTTCATATTTATTTCAAATGAATTTTAATATTTGTCAAAAGAAATTATATGGTTAAAGATAATAATATAAATTACTTATCACACATTTAAAAGTATAATCTATAATTAAAAAAATATTTATGATAATTTAAAATATAATTTAATTTATATATTTGAATATTTATTTATTATAGAATTTAACGATTTAAAATGAGAAGGTATTATGTACATCGTCCAGGCTTAAATAATAGTTAAAAACATCTCATATTGTATTATCAACATTGAATCTAAATATATTATTCTTTAATGTTTTTAATATAATTTTTAATCATATAAAACAATTCATCATGTAATATTCTCATGTTAGAATACCAATCTTCTCTAATAAAGAAAACAAGTTCTGGTAAAAAAAAAACTAATATTAAAATAAAAACGTAAAGTAGAGTAATATAGTCTTAACATTATGGAGTCAAAGAATCTAGTCCTAACATAATCAATAATAAAATGTTTAAATGATTACTAGATATAACAGAATATTTCTATACAAATATTAAACAATAAAAAAAATATTTTATTTTCTAGTCACAAATTAATTTTAAAATATTATCAAAATATTATCGTCTAATTAATAAATTCATCATAATGATAATTTATAATCAGATCAAAAAAATATTTTACATTGTCAACGCTTAGTAATTTTTTTTCTAACCATATTTATCAAAATTTATAATGATCCTTTCTTTTTAATTTATTGATCATCATTAAATATTATTTGATCAATTAAATTAATTTTAAGTATTACTTTTTTTCCATATATATATATATATATATATTTTAAATTAAGTATAGATATATTTGTAATTTATTTTGTAATCCGTGTATTCTTAATTTTATCTTAATGAGTTATAGTGCATTAATTCTAAAAATTATATATTTTAATCAAACTTCAAGGCTTAATTATACTTTTTAAATCTAAATTTCAGGATGACTCTATTTGATTTTAAATTAAAAAAAAATCATTTTTTTAGTTTTTCTAATTTAATGCTAGAGGATAAAAGTAGTTTGAGTTATCTTTTTAGTTTTTCAAGTTTAATATGTAGTCGAAGATAAAGCATGGTGGATTAGGTCAAACTTTGGTAGGATTGAGTTTGACATTCTTAATAAAAAGTTTGAGTTTGACTTATTTATTTGTTATGTAACCTTTTTATTAGTTTAACTTATTTTGTGAATATATTTACAGGTTTATTTTGTTATAAAAAATTTAAAGAATTGGTATACTTATTGTATTACTAATCTAAATATTGTCATTGACAATTATAATTTTTTGTATATCGTTATGTAAGATATGTATTAATATTATATATACGGAAATAACATAAGAAGTGACTCATCTAAAAACAGTATTTTATAATATCATCCTTAATAGTGTATAAAATCTTTCACTAATGTTACAAGTTTGAGATTTTATGTTATTTAATAATAGAATAAGTTTAACACATTATAAGTAATTTAATACAATAAAAATAATACTAAAGAAGGTGTTATTTATACTTTTAAAAAATTTTGAGGAAGTAAAATATTTTATTTATTTATTTATTGTGAAAACCATTTGTTTATTTTATTTATATATCTATTTATTGGTATATTGTTATTAACTGAAAAGAAGGGAATAATAGGTGAAATAGAAACGGAAAGTGAAGAGAAGAGAGAAAAAATGGAAGTGATGGTGTTTGAATAGTGCTATGCATCCTTGTATAGCCAACAACGGCCACTCCCAAAGGGACCCACTTTTCCACTCCTCAACCAGTCCTACTTCATTTGCTTCCCTCAACACTCTTCATTGCATTTCTTTCCTTTCTTTTCTTTTTGTGAAAACTCACACAACACACAGAATCAAAGATAAGACCCTGCATCAACCCTTTTCACATGTACCCCACAGGTAAACGGACTAACAAATCTCTATTTTCTCACACAATTTCTCCCTTCGCATACAAAATTCTGTTCCTTTAGGAAAACACGCGTTTCTTCTCAATTCTATGACCCTGCTTGCGCAAAAAGAAATTTCCCATACACTGCTGCTGTTTTACTAGAATCGGACACCCTTTGACATTGTTGTTGTCGGGTTCTTTTTAGACAAGACAACCTAGTAATATTAATAGCAATATAGTTGATGGGTGCTTCTGTTGCATTTGAATTTTTCTGAAGTTGTTGTGTGTGATGTTTGATGCAGTGAAACGCGCTCCAATCGGGGGTCTAAGCTAACGGGGAAAATTGGACCTTTTGTTTGTTGGTGAGGGTTGTGTTGGGTTGTTGACACCTAAAGGTGATGGCTTCCTCTCATGGTAATGCGCACTCTGATGCTGCAAAGATGGAACAGATAATCACTGAGTTCTTTGCCAAGAGCCTTCATATAATACTCGAATCAAGGGCACCCTATGCGTCCTCTCGCAATTTCTACGGTGATCAAGCCGTTTTGTCTCCGTGTTCATCGTCTTCTTCTTCGTCTAGTGTGCGGCCGAGGGATAAGTGGTTCAATTTGGCGCTCCGGGAGTGCCCGGCGGCGTTGGAAAACATTGACATCTGGCGCCAGAGCAATCTTGAATGCATAGTGATTGATGTGATTTTAGCGCAGAGGCCTCTGGATTGGGACCCTGTGACTGCGAGTTTTTCTCCAAAAAGGGTTCTCCCCAGGAGTTCTTCGCTGAAGGAAAGATGCCCTTTTGGCTGGAACACTGATCAGGAAGAATTGGGGGTTGTGGGAAGAAGTGAAAAGATTGTGGAGAGGTGGGTTGTGCAGTATGAGAGTAGGAAGACAAGGGATTCTAGTTCTGGCAGTAGGAGGTCAAGCAGTGTTTCTCTGCATAACTTGTATAAGAAATCAACTTTGCTTTTGAGGTCTTTGTATTCCACTCTTAGACTGTTACCTGCCTATAAAGTTTTCCGAGAGCTTAATTCTTCTGGACAAATTAGGGATTTTACCCTTGCTCACCGTGTGTCTTCTTTTGTTGAGCCCTTCACCCGGAAAGAAGAGGCTGAAATGATGAAATTCGGGTTCACCCCTGTGGATACTTCTTCTGGAAGGCTGTGTATTAGTGTGATGTATTGCCCCTTAGCCTCAGGTGTGAGCTCAGAACCTTCTACTACAATGTCCCCACAAGTTATAACAGACTATGTCGGGAGTCCATTGGCTGATCGGTGGAGGAGGTTTCCTTCTCTTCCTATGGCAGGTCCATCATCATTGCCATCTTCAAGGCAGCGCAGTTTGAGTTTCGATCATTATAGAGCCTCTCCTCCATCTTATTTACCTTCCCCTACTTATTCAGAATCACTCTCATCTATGCGGCCTTACCCCCCTGCAAGTTTGCCTCCTCATCCAACTGAGATGTCTTTGATTCAAAGGAAGAATACAAATTTTGATGATTATTATCCCTCTAGATCACCTTCAACCGATAATTCAGGACCACTGCCATGCAAACCACTTTTACGATCTGGAAGTGCTCCTGTCAGCATACCTGCTGAAGTTGCCAATTCCCCTGGCTACTATACTGGGCATAATGTGCCTCCTTCTCCTCCCCTAAGAGGTTCAAGGTACACTGCTAAGATTGATAGAAGTACAAATGCTATGCAAACTGGTGCAACAGCTGAGAAGGTATGCTGTGTGCTAACCACGATGGACTTTTTCGATTGTTCAAAATATATTTGATTTGTTTAAGGGTGTCTTCTGCTTCTTGCAGCTGTTTTCTCTTGGAAAAGATGAGTCTCGAAAATATTCTGGAGTCAAGATGTCAGCTAACAGCTCGCTACAAATTTCAATTTCCAGAAGCTCCAGTAGGTCTTATCAGGATGATTTTGATGATACTGATTTTACTTGTCCATTTGATGTGGATGATGATGATATTACGGATCCAGGAAGCAGGTACTGCATATTGCATTTATGCTTGCTTATATATTGATCTTTTGCATAAGAATAGAATATAAGCTAGATATGCTCATAAGTAGTAATTAAATATTCTGTTCTTGAAGAGAGGACGACAATCGTTATGAATATGACTAGTGGATCCTACGCTATGTTGTCGTGGCTCCTTGCATTAAAATGTGTCTTTCTCTTTGACCATATTTTGTTATTCACAAATAGGATACAATCTAATTCGTAATGGGCTTTAAAAGCAGGTAATTCGGGTTGACATTTGTGTCTGGGAAAGTCTAGGTTATGTTCTGTGTGGTCTGGTTTAGGAATTATGTCTAACAATTTCTCTAGGAATGGAACAAAATTGACTAGCAGATTAAGAAATAGAAGCAAAATAAGAAATAAGCTCTATTGTTTTAATTTCATTATTTCAATCTTCAGCTGAGTTTTTACTAAGTAGTATAAGAGTTTATAACTTTTCCTTCTTTTCCGCTTTAGAGATTAGCATCTTGACATTAATTGGTAAATACACCTACTTTTGATATGCATAATGATTTGGCCTCACCTAATCTAGGTGAAAGTTTTGCATATTCTTTTTTTCTAAAAATAGTTTGGGTCTGTAAGAGTGCTACTTAAAATTTTGTAAATTTTTAAGATAGAGACAATGACTATACCATTGTAATGGTTTAGATTCATTTACATTATTTTACCCCATCTTTGAAAGTGTATTTTATTGGTATTTAATGATATAGTTTCCAGAAATAAGTGATTGATGTGGCATATTTGTAGTGAATGAATATGCTGTTTCTTAAACTATAACATTTAAACAGTCAACATTAATCTATTTACTGTTGCACAAGCCCTTCATGTTCTCCCTTCTACAGTTCTCTTTTGATTCTCTTGCTGGCGGCAAAAAAATTGATAGTTCAGATAGTTATGTGTAAAAAATCCCAGTCGAATATTAGAGAAGGGTGGATAGACAGAATACCAGGATCATATATTTCCTTATTGTAATTTGATTGTAAAATTGTATTAAGGGATCCGCAGTTCCTTGTAAAAGAAGAAGGGTGAGCTTTTCTTCTGGAAACTCAGTTCTGTCATGCCATTAATTCAAATATAAGACCAACCTTTTGTATAAAATGACTGAAGATTTTTCTTGTATTGGATATAGTGAAACCAATATTTTGTAGTTTCCAATGTTTCCTTTCCTAGATTATTGTCAAGAAAACAAGCAATAAGATGAAATTAAAATAGAACGTCTTCTCAAACCAAACAAGCCATAAGATATCCTCCGAGAAAGATAAAGAAAATACGCAAAGAATATGAAAAAACCAAGACTTTTTCAATTTTGCCTGATCTTTGCATAGTTGAAATGGAAATTGCTTTGAAACATCCATGAAGAGACTACCAGAGATAGGCCACAATCTAGGGTCCATGGCATGTTAAGAGGCAGAGAGACAGCCTTTAAGATGGATTGGAGGCCATGGTTTTGAGGATCATCCTCATGTCATATTGGGAAATAGGATCAATAATATTGATATTGGACCCAAGCTTGATATACCACTTACTGCAGAGTGGAAGTTGGACTTCTCATGAGAAAGGACCCTGGTTTATCTGGGGTAAAATCTTAATTGGTCTCCTCTAGTATTGTGTTGGAAAGGTCCATGAATTTCTAATACTAGTGATAAAACTGGATGTTTCTTCAAAGGGAGTTATGTATTCCTTATGATAAGCACCCAAGTACATATTTGAAGAACTCACTACATAAAAGTTAGTTGTTCAGAGGAGAGAATCTAATACTTAAATCTCCAACAATTATCCCATATTATTTGATTCCTTTTCTTTAAGCCATAAATAACATAAAATTTGCTAGACTGTGTTTTGAATTAGCAATTTTAACACGATTCCTTGTGCATAACCAGAGCTGAATCTGTAGATCAAGGTCTTTTGGCTGAGACTCTTGAAGCTGGAGGATTCTTTCCCATTAGAAAGTCTCACGATGCTGCTGTTGGTGCGCTTGTACAAATGCTGAAGAAAGCACCACCTCTCCGTCAAGATTTCTCCACTTCACAACACCTGTCACAAGGAGTTAAAAATCATGAAACCTGCAACAATAACATTCAAGTGCCTAATCAGATAGAAGAGGCATCAAAACCAGAGAGCATCATGTCTTCTGGGATCATAGCCACCAGAAAAACCACAGCTGATGCACTGGAAGAGTTCCAAGGTTACAAAGAGATGAAAAACCTGTTGCTTATGCGAGGTAGTAAGCACCAGATATAATACATAACACATGGTATATATATAGTATAGTACACTTATGCTTCTTCTGCTGTTAATGCTAATGTTAAATCACTCAAACACATGTACAGCTTTAAGCCTTTTTATTTACTTTGATAAGTTGGTGCATCCATTTGAAGATGTTATTAATTTTGAAATACGTGTAAATATGATGATTAAGTCTTTATGACTGTTGAGTTTTGATCTATGATCAGGTCTGAGCTGGTTAACACAGTACAACCTTGTATTCTGTAAAATACTTGAAGCTACTAAGTCATATATTGTATATAATACAGAAGAAGCAGCAATTATAAGCTGTAGATTAACTACCCTTTTTATTGTACTACTATATTATTATATACACGTAGTGAAAGATTTTTATTGTACTACTATATTATTATATACACGTAGTGAAAGATCATAATAATGTTAATACAGTCATAATTACAATCAATTCCTTTTCAGATTCTACGTATTAACATCATCTTCTTGAACTCAGGAGGCATTTAGTTCCTTCAGAGCTGCACATTCAAAGAATCTTACACTTTCCAATGAGATAATATTTGATTGTGAACTAAGGGTCACTCTATAGCCTTTGTTTCGTTTGGATATTTTTTTCTCTTGTATGCTAACAATCTCTCTCTGTCTCTCTCTCTAGGAAAATTTGGATTTTGCTACCAATAATTAATTTGGGAAATATTGGTCTCACATGAATATAAAGAGACTTTATCACAATCAAATTTGAATGAACATATAATCTTGAATATATCTGTTGCATAATATAATAAATAATAATACCATTAACTAGGGTCAAAATGATAAATAATTACGAAAACAAAAAGTTAAGGATGTAAACCTTAGTCTTTTAACAAAATAATTATAAAACTCAAGAGAATAGTCAGCTATAAATAATACTCATATGATATTGAAAAAAAATGAAACACACTCTAGCAAAAGAAATCATGCTAGAACATTTTTCAATTGTTATACACAACAAAGAGAGTTAAATATAGATTTTCATAAAATAAATTAAAAAATATTATATATCTTATTCATTGTTGTACTCTATCTTTGTTTAAAAATAAATAGCAACATATATATATATATATATATATATATATATAATATAATCAAAACTTATAAATTTTCTATATTTAAATATAATTTTTTTTATCCAAAACTGCTTTAATAATATGAAATTTTATGCAGACTCTGTATATAGTCGAAAGCTAGGATGGAAAAAATTTAAAAACTCCTTAGAATATTTTCAATAGGTTATTGGTCACCAATCCTAATCATTACATTATTAACTTAATATCTATGATCAATTAAAAGCCAGTAGATAGCACGAAAATTAGGACAGTTTGTTTCCTTCTAACTTTAAATTTTATCCGCTTTTTAAAATAACAGAAAACTGTTCAGTATTTTTTTTTCAAAAACAAAATAATTTTTGAAAATATTTCTAAAGAAGTTTATAAAAAAAAACAAGAAACCGGTAGACAATATATTATTTTTGTTTCCGTTTTAGTTATGATTCTAACGCGAGGGGTGGAGTAGTGTTGGAGTGGTTGAAACATTTGGTAATTGTATATTTTTTGGAAAATGATATTTTGATAACGGCTTATTTTCTAAAACAAGTATAATAATTTGTTGGTTTAATATTATTTTTTTCTAATATAAATAGTCAAAATTCAAGTTGATCTTTCAATTTTTATTTTTTTTAACATAATTCTAATTTTTTTAAAAATAACTTAGTTTAGTCTCTTTCGTTAATGCAATGACTAAGTTATTAATATTTGGTTTAGAACGAGATTTTTCTTTTAATTAACACTCAGAGAGATTCATAATAAAATTGAAATAGGTTTCATATCACCAAGTTAATCAAATTTTCGGTGAAAGTTATCCAAAAAAACATCAGAAATGTAATCTATTACGGAATTTCATGTGCAGAACTTTACAATAAATATAAATTTATATTTAAAATAAAATAATAATATATAAAATAACAAAACTGTCACTATGGTTCATTTTAACTAAAATTTGTTATTAAAAATGGAAATAAAGTTCAGCCTAAATTTAAGGATGAAATCACTATTTTGGTGATCAGTTAATTCCTAATTATTATATAAAATCAATTATGCTAGAATTTCAATAATTGAGTGTCGTTGACTGCCATGCATGGATTATTGTTTATCAACGTTCTTGTACAATCTTAGTTTGATTTACTTTTCATTAGAGCTAAAATAAAACTTCACCAATTTTGTTAAAATAAAAAATTACATTAATCATCTTAAATCAATTTTCTCAAATTCTCGCAAATAGTAAATAATTTCTAACAAATAAACTATT
>Ga0099824_1010317_pt1 | contig 11081 bp, 2 predicted proteins | sample SiratrowhiteBW_FD_76837 | JGI IMG/M metagenome (GOLD analysis project Ga0099824, IMG submission 76837) | Root nodule microbial communities of legume samples collected from California, USA - Siratro white BW | ecosystem: Host-associated > Plants > Roots > Nodule | place: USA: California... | reverse complement strand
GGGGATTTGGCGCAACAGTACTATCTATTGCATTATCCACCGCCCAACCAAAACTATAAGCACTGTCCTGTGAACCGAAATTCGGGACAGTGGTCTCCTTGATGGCATTATCCACTGCCGAAGCGAATCCATGGAAAGGAGGGGGATTTGGCGCAACCGTACTCTCTATTGCATTATCCACCGCCCAACCAAAACTATGAACAGTGTCCTGTGATCCGAAATTTAGGGCAGTGGTACTCTTGATGACGTTATCCACTGCCGAAACGAATCCGTGGAGAGGAGGCGGATTTGGCGCAACAGTACTCTTCGTTGCATTATCCACCGGCCATTCAAAGCTATGAACACTGTCCTGTATTTCAAAAATTGGCGGAGTGGTACTCCTGATGCCATTATCCACTGCCGAACCGAATCCTCCGACGCGGTAATCTTCTTTTTCCCAAATTGAATCACTACTACTCTTAATCTTCGAGTCGATTCTTCCAGTTGCATTACCCATATGCTAATTGAAATAATGTAATGTAATGTGCGTGTGTGTCAATTTAGGGCGCAAACACACACATATATATTATATACATGAATAGAGAGAGAGAGAATTGGGAGATGAGTTGACTAGGTACCAGGCAAATGCAAGGGAAGGGAAGAAGAAGGTTAGTGGAGTCAGCTTCCGCGTTTATTGGAAGAATGAACGGGAAGTCTATCTTCCCCACGCTTAAACACATTTCCCACACTCACATTCTTTCTTTTGAATTTTTTTTTTTCTTCTATGTAAATATATGTTAAACATTATCAAATATTTTTATTTGTTATTTTATTAATATCATATATTTATAAGTGCATCTCATTTTTGTGTGGTATTTATATTAAATCTTTATGTTTATAAAATACTTAAAATTTGTAATTAAAAGAGTATAAAAGATTTTATTCATTTCTTTTTTTTCCTAACTATGCACAGCTGTCCGCAGGTTTGTAAACCTGCTGTCAATAGTTAGTTAGATTTATTAAACAGCAGATCTTATAAGTTTTTCTTATATAAGTTAAAATAGTAATAAATTGACCCACTTGTCATCCTAAATTATACTAACAAATAATATGTTCAAATCATTATATTTGACTAATTCTTTAGATGATTTTAAATATTTTTTTTAATATGTGTTCAATGTGTAATTACATTAATATTTAAAAATTATAAGTATCATGATATTTGTGATCTTGCAGTAACTATGTCTGACTTTGTAGTAGATAAATTTATTTATATTTCTTTGTTTATTGATGGATATCAATCATATCATTTTTTTTCCTAGCTGTCCGCGGGTTTGAAAACCAGCTGTCAACAATTCGTTAGATTTATTAATATAGGTTATGAATCATGATATTTTGAAACCTGTGTTATTTGATTTAGTTCCACTTTTATATGACAAAAAGAATAATTTTTTATTTATTTATATGTATTATATTTGTATTTATTTTTAGTTTTTCATTTGAGTTTTAAAAATACTTCTCAATAAATTATATATTAAGAAACCATTTAAATGCTTTTATTTTGCATAACGTTATATAATTTTATTTTCTCAAAACATGAACACACGTTATCAACAAACCATACATAAAAGAAAATCACTTAGATTATTTGTTTTCAAAACAAGAACAACGATTCCTATTTTCTAATTTGTAAAATGATTTAAAAAAATTTCTTAACAAATCATATATCAAAATATAGAAAACTATATGAATATGAATGTTATATGTTTTAAAAAAGTTACATAATTTACTAAAAATATTGTCACTTTAATAGGTTAAAAATACTTATCAGCAATCCACATATTAAAATAGAGAAAATCATTTAGACGTTACTATTATACATTTCAAAAAAAATTCATAATTACGCGAGTCTCATAATTTATTAAAATATTTTTTTGTCACGTTATTAAAAGAAAATAATTTTAAAACAAATTAATTTTTAAAATAATGACAAAATATCATTTTCTTTTTCTTATAAGTTAAAATGGAAACAAATTCATTGTGTTAAGAAAGATAATGAAATTTTAGAAATTGGAAAATAAGAAATTTATTATATGAGTTCTTTTTTTTCTCTACATAAATAAATCATTTGTATTTTATTTATATTTTGTGTTTTTTTTATTTTATATTTAAATTTAACTTGGATGAATTTAAGTTAGAAAGTATCTTTTTTCAATAATAGTAAAAAACTGGTGAAATATGTTAAATGAATTAAATTCTTTTCACTTTTTAAATAAATTGATTAAGTTTATTTTATATTACAATAAAATGTTCAAATTATTATATTTGACTAATTTTTTAAAGATGATTTTGAATGTATTTTGAGTTTTAATTTAATTTATGATATTCAATGTATAATTACATTAATATTTATGTCGGACTTTGTAACACATAAATCTATAAAAATTATAGTTTGATACACTATTATTAATTATCTTCATTTGACATTTATTTATTTTAATAAAATATTATATAATAATATAATAATAATTATTTATATTTCATTGTTTATTCATGGATACCAAACCATAGCATGAGCAGTACCAAGGACAAGCTGGGTCGGTGCATTAAAACTAACCACTAACCATTAGACTTTTTCATTCATATAAAAAAAATACCTTCTTTAAATAGTTAATTGTTTTATTAAATTATATCATAAATATAATTATTTTTTAAGAATTTGAAAATTATTTGAATTAGTGGAAAATATTTTAATGATGAATTTTAAATGGTTTATTTTATAAAATATTAATTGAAGAAATTTTTAAAACAAATTATAAAAATGTTTATAAACTTGTATTAAATTTTTAATGAAAGTTCTTTCCAAAATTTTGAAAACAGTTTATTTAAAAAGCTTTTAATAATGCTAAACTGTGTTAAAAAGTGGTGGTGGGGTTATAACAAAGGGAGTTTCTAGGTGTATAAAGAGCATGTGTTTACTAACCAGTTGCCGCAACCATTCCAGGACACTAAGGAGAAGCAGCGTTTGCATTGAAACTAGCAAATATATCAACCAATTATTATTAAAGAATTTTCCATATTAAGGGCTGCGTGAAGGAAGGTTCTAAGTGTTTCACATGCAGAATCGCAGTGCACTTCCTAGAAAGAACTTTTGAACATACCCTTAGTATTTACTGAAATTGGTTGAAAATCACAAATTTTAATACTGATAATAAGAATTGTAGGTTGAAGATTGTAAGTTAAATTATATATGTATTATTGAATCTTAAGCAGCGAGTTGGAAATTCCATATCCATTTGATCAATATATATTATATAAAAAATAGAAATATCCTCTTGTAAATAGATTTTCTAAATTTAAAATTCGCATTTTAATCTGACATCAGAAATTATCAGAATTTACATTAGTCAGATTTGTTGGACGAGCTGAAATAGTGGAGACTTGTTGCTTTGATGTCAATAATGGGATACTTCTCTTCTTGGAAGAAAAAAGTACATAATTTTATTTTAACATAGTCTGCTGAAGCTAAAAAATTCTTCGAAGATGTGCAGTTAGCAGATCATGAAATCGATATTATCAAATAACCATGCATCAAATAGCCAGCTATTCATCCTTAGATTTCGGAAGGTATTCGTATATTTAGTCTAATGGACGATCTATTAAATCATTTAAACATGAAAATATTACGGAAATAGTATTGACTCTGTAAAACTGCTGAGAATAAAAAACTTAGAAGAAAAAAGCTTAGCAACCCAAAAGAAAAAACATCATGGGGAAACTTCAATGTGCATTTGCAGTTCTAAACTCAATCATACTCATACAACTTCAAAGGTATCAAAACAAAAACATTTTATGAACTTACACAATACATTAACAAACAGAAAATACTTTAACACATCCTCCTGGCACGTGATTCCCTCCTTTTTTTATTTATAAAACAAAGTTATACTGTTAGACACCCGTGAAATATACATCTTTGTTAATATCATAACATTGGCCTCGATGTTCAAAGAGGCTTAATGGCCAAAGACATTTCAGCTAAATAAATGCTTGTTAAAGTTACATAATGATTATTTACATTGCTCATTCCTAAAAGTGTAATTATTCTTTGCCAAATATCATAAGAATATTCAGGGGAGCAAAGAAAGACTGTTAAATCTAAAGTATGAATGCATGTTTGGATAAAACACACTAAACAAGCTTAAATTCCACACTTTTAAACATGCCAAACACAAAAATTATAATAGACATGCCAGCTAGAAAGCAACATACCTTGTCTGTGCCTAGATATTGAACGATGTTGTCATGCCGGAACTGACTCAAAAGAGATATTTCCTGTGTGGAAAGCCAAAATATTTATATATAATCAAATGCTTCCGTATAAGATGGAAAAAAATACATAATATGTGCACAGGTTCGATGAGAAATAAATTATGTAATGAAGTTTGATGGGAAGACCAAGTCCTCTCACCTGTCGAAGTTGGAAAATGCTCTGTTTGCCCTGGCTTCTATCATCCAGCAAGGACACCTCCTTCACAGCAAAAAAGTTTCCATTACTGTGGGAAAAGAAAAGGTATGTGTTATCTCTGAAATCAAAAACACGAGGAAATGGATGATTAACTAAATCGTCCATGTACAACTTACGCAGTGGTGTGATATAAAAATAATCGGACTCCTTTGTAAAGTCTTATCAGTTACGGTCGAAGAAGAATTCCATAACTAACCCCAGATAAAATCCTCAAAATCACAGCTAACTAATAGCATAGCAAGTGCTTCCATATTAGCAGCAAGGTTCGACTGACCCTATAAACTAATTTTCTGTTAAGTGTGTGTACGAGAGATATTACACACATTGTTTGGATATTACGATTCTACATTCTAGACGTGTACATGATGTATATATAGGTGTATTGAGTGAGAAAAGCTTTAATGTTAGAGGGTGAGGATAGTAAATGCCAACCGTACTATGGGTGATTAGGATTAAAAAGTTAGTAAATACACTCACCATAAAAAGTAACATAGTTTTATTTTTTTAATTACAACCTTTCATGGTTGATTTAATCACTATGTAAACATTGTATTTCTAAGACTATTAAGGAGTGAAACAGTTTTGATAGCTTTTATACAAAAACTTCTATAGAAGAAGGTGTTTTAATTTTTAAGATACATTTTTAAAAGCTTAAATGTCTTAAGTTTCAATAGATATGATTGCATCTAATTTCAATCTTAACAGAAAACTTGTTACTTTTATATTTGACATGTTTTTAGTTCTGACCGTTGCCTCTAATTAGTTTAGTGTAACATGGTTAACAAAACAAATAATATTAATTAATATACAAAATAATTATTGTAATATGATATTTTAAATTAAGATAATTATATTATTATTATTAGGTACATAATTCAACTAAACAATATATTTATGATTTATATAAATATGGTAATCACATATAAATTATTTTAAATATTATGAAACGATTTTTATAGTTTTTAATTTATTAACCTTAATTTTTTATCTTTTATAAAATATTTACTTTTAATATATATTTTTTCGCTAGAGACAAAATCAGATACATTAAAAAAATTTGTAGTACTATTAGTCAAAATTAATCAATTTAAATGTAAAAGCAATATATTAAAAGTAAATTATAAGCGTCTAACTAAAGTATATTTTTAAAAGCTATATATTGCTTACGTAAATTATTGAATTGAAAAGTAAGAACAATATTAAAAGTAAAAAAAACCATTGTTCACCATTATTTGAAAAGTAATAATAATAATTTATATAATTATCTTAAGAATATAAAATAGTAAATACATTATTTAATTGAATTACATACTTAAAAAATATAAATATGTTAACATAAAAAATCATTACTTTAAATAATATTTTTTATTTATTCAGTTATGTCAATGTTAAACTGCCGTAGTTAATAATAAAGCCTAAAAAACGCTAAGAAAAATATTTGAAAGTAATAATTTTTCATAAGGTCTACTTGTATAAAAAAAATGTATAATCAGTACTTAATTAACACTTTTTATATAAAAATAATAAATATATTATTTAATTGAATTGAATTATGCTAGTAAAATCAATTAAATTGCCTAAATTTAAAATACTCTTTATTCTATTAAATAAAATTCTTTATGTTATCAATCATGCCAATACTAAACTAACAGAGTTGATTATAAGAATTAAAAAAAAAAAAAACACTAAAAAAAGTGGCACTATGATCTAAATCTGACAACATTAAAAAAAAACTAATTATACATTTACATAAATTAAGCACATATTTAACACGGATTAATTGCCGGATGTGAAAATCGGAATATATTCTCAATTACTACCTGTAATGTTTTGTCTCCTAGATGGGCAAAGTTAACCAAAAGCATTGATTTATAGATATTTTGTGATATAATTTTGAAAAAATGATGATATTAAATTTGTGTTAAAAACAAAATAATTGATAACGAATTGAGAAGAAAAGAGAATAGAGAAGAGAAGAGGTGAGATGGGTGGTGAAGAGAGAGAATACAAACTCTGCGAAGGCTTCGTAGACGGTGCCGAAGGAGCCCTTCCCTAACATGTTCCCCTTCTGCCATGATCCTACTACAAACCATGACCGCACTTTTCTGTTGAGCAACTCTTCAGTTTCAATTTCAGCTTCGGCTTCGGCTTCAGCCTCAGCCTCAGCTTCGGCTCCAACGTTGCTGCCAATGGCAAGATCCACTGCCGAAGCGAAACCGTATAGAGGAGGAGGATTTGGCGAAACGCTACTCCTCATTGCATTATCCACCGCCCAACCAAAACTATGAACACTGTCCTGCTTTTCAAAAATTGACGCAGTGGTGCTCCTGATGCCATTATCCACTGCGGAACCGAATCCATGGACAGAGAATATATCCGAATTTGACGCAGTCCTACTCCTTATGGCACTGTCCACTGCCGAACCAAATCCACGGATGCGGTATTCTCCTTTTCCCAAAATTGAATCACTGCTACTCTTAATCGCCGCGTCAATTCTTCTAACTGCACCACCCATTTACCAAGTGAAAGAATGTAATGTATGTGCGTGTGTGCTCGCTTGGGACACATATAGACAGAGAGAGAAAGAGAGATGGCTTGACTTGAGTAGTTGCGAGGCAAATACAAGAGCAGAGAAGGTTTTGGTTTGGAAAGTGCCAAGGACCAACGCTGTTGGTGCTTTAAGACTAACCACTAGCCATTTCATTTGTATCAAAATTCTACCTTCCTTACAAACTTAATTGTTTTATTAAAATTTATCATAAATATAATTAGTTTTTAAAAATTTAACTCTTTTTGATTGATGAAAAATATTTTTAATGAGGTATTTTAAGCAGTTCATTTGATGAAATATTAATTGAAGAGATTTAAAAATTAATTGTAAAAATGTGGATAAACTTGTATTCGGTTTTTAATGAAAGTTCTTTACAGAAGTTTATAATCAGTTTATTTAAACAGAATTTAATAAGGATAAATGGTCTTTTTTAAATAGTATAATTTTGTCAACTATTTAGTAAAATGAATAAATTTTCAATAAATTATTTATATAACTAAGTTATTTCAGCATAGTACGATCATATAGTATAATCTAATTTAAATTGAAGTAATATAAAATTCAAAAAGTTGTATGTCTAAAATGAATTAATCTCTTTACTCAAATCATGTCTTCACGTAACATACATATATATAACTTCTTTATAATAAAATTATATTATAATAAAATTATATTACAGTAACATAACTTATTTATATGGATACTTTTTTCCGATAAATATTTAAAAAAAATTTCCTATTTAAAAGAAGAATCAACGCCAAACTATATTAGAAAGTGTTGGTGGTTTGGAATAACAAAAGGCGGGTTTCTGGATGGACACGGAAGCGACCAATTGAAACTAATGAAAAGCAGCATTGGCATCTTATCAAATAAATTTTTAATATTAAGGGCTTCTCAACGAAAGTTCTTAGTGTTTCACATGCAGAAACGCAATTCACATATAATGTGTTTATATAAAAAAAAATATCTTCCATAAAGAATTTGAAATATTTTATAATAAAATATATTTGTCTTCAATTAAAAAAATTAAAATTTTATTAATGTAATTAGAATTTTTTTTTAAATTACAAAATCTTAAATTTCATAAAAAGTGGAATTTTCAAAATTTTCATATTCTTATGTTTATGTTTTATTTTAAATTTTCACTTTAATTTAGTTTTGATTGGGACGTTATTAGTTTGAGTAAGATTGAAACATTAAGGAGATGACTATTGATGTTATAGAAGTTATTGTGTGATTTAAATTGCAAAAAAATTTCTTTAAATCATTGTTATTCCTTGCTTAATATTATATAGAATTTTCTCAATCAATGATAAGAGGAATATTTTTTTTTTACAAATGTGAATAGGACTTTTTTCCATTTGATGTTTGTGGTATTTTTTTATGTTTGTAGTTATCTATTTTATTATTGGCTTATTTTTGCCAATAATTTGCTCAAATAAAATTTAGTTGGAATGCCAATAATCTGCTAGATTTTCTTTAATTTGAAAAACTTTCAATCAATACTAACTTATCAATATTAATACATCATTACTTGATTTTAATTTATAAATTACAAACTCAATAATCAAACTAATCTTCACCATAATTGAATTTTAAATTTCTAATAAACAATTATTACTGAACTTTATCCTTTGAACTACATCTCACTTTAGAAGAGTAAAGTCTCTCCATAGATATTTGTTAGGTGTTGACCAAAAATAGTGCCCAAACTTCATTGTTCAAAACTAAAATTTAGCAATTATGATATAATGCAGATTGGGATACTGATAAAAGAAGCGAAGGAAATACTAGTTTTACATGTGTACATGTTTTCCATCAATATGGGCTGATTGCGTAATGTCACATCAGTTATGTAGTTTTAACTCTCTTCTTTACAAGAAATCATCAATGTTCAGACCAAAAGCTACATTAAACATCAAACTAGTGAGACCACAAAAGGCATCAAGCTACTTATGAGATTTTAAGGTAACTGTATTCTCATGAACTTCGAAACCTTGATTAAGCTATATACATAGTCATGCTCAAGACAAGAAATCCACTGTTGCTCTAATTGAAGAGAAACTCCAAAAACTCAATACAATAAAAACAGTTCCTTTGTTAGGCAGCTACTTCCCTTTCTTAGCTAACTATTCACACATGTCAAGGGAGCATGCCTGTGGCTACAAGTACTACCACCCATTTCTCTAATAACTACTGCTTGACAAAAAGAATTTCAAAAGGCTAAGCTGCAGAAAAAGAAAAGTGACCAGAAGAACTAACAACTCAGCCCCAAATTTAGCTCTCTACTGGTGGGAATGGAGAAAGCCCGTCTCCTTTTTCTTAATTTCACATCTCTAGTCACAAAACCCGTCTCCAGGGACCACCATGGTAGTCTAAAGTAGGTGATTATAACCGAATATGCTTTAGACTGTAACTTCCAACACAGGGATGTATCTGCAAAACTACTGACCTTGTCCTGTGTGGTGCACCAGTCTAAACCTGAGGTCTTTGTCACTGCTAAGATAAACAATAAACAATAACGGATGGATTTGACATTCACCGTGGCAATGTTAGAGGTGATGGAGAACCTCTCAAGACAGTAAAAGATTGATACTTGGAGAAACAGGACTAATGGGAGACTAAAAGTGTTCTCGTTACAAATGGATGATCCAATAGCCGAGCAGCAGTTGGCCGTTTGTTTGGGTCAACTTGTAAGCATTTAAGAATGAAATCTCGGGCATCTGTTGACAAAGATTCTGGAACAGGTGGAGGTTGACCACGGCCAATTCGAAATAACGCTTGCATCTGTCGTAACAAATACAAACAAAAAGGTATTTAGCATCGTTTATTAATTGTCTGTAGGGTTTGAAGGCAATTAAGCTGAAATCCTATGAAGTGGACAAGAAATTGTCACAGGGAAAATTCAATCTTCGTAATAAATGAATCTAGAAAAATATAAAAATGAAAGTAAGGAAAAGATTATGTTAAAAACTGTAAAATGTTTGACATACTCCTTCCAAATGAGAGTAAGGAGGTTGCCGCGTCAACATCTCTAATACTGTACATCCTAAGCTCCATATATCAGCTGCTAACCCATATCCACGGTTCCTCGAGTTAACAACCTAGGATCCAACAATTCAAAGTCATTCTAAGCACATCACGAAATTACAAATATTGAAAATGGTGATTCTGCAGTGGTATAAAAAAACTCAGTGGAAGCATGTTCATGTATCAAATCATTCACTTAATTGAGAATTGTCATTGAAGCGAGTGCGAAATTGTTATGTGTGTTAAACTGAATGAGACAGCCATGGAGAGAGACAAACCTCGGGGGCCATCCAGTACGGAGAGCCTTTACTTGATCTAACATCATTCAACTTGGTTGCCTGCAAATGAGAAAAAAAAAGAACAATATGATTGCAAGTGGTTAGCGTTGGAATTTCTGTGATAAGATGCTGACTCAAGAAAGTTTATTTTGCTGAAGAAATGTACCTTGGCCAATCCAAAATCTGCAAGCTTGACGGACCCATTTGCATCAACCAATACATTGGCACACTTGATGTCCCTTAAAATTTAAAATTTTGGATGAACTAAGTTAGAATATAGAAGTCCATGTAAATTTGAGATACTTCGGTCACTGCATCCAACTATGACTATTCAGTGATTTCAATAGTCATATAAAGTGGAAATCTGCTTAAAATTGATTCTTCGGGATACCAAAGAAGAAATCAAAATCCAAAATGCCTAAAAAATATTGCACTTGTTATAGGTACAACCATTACATTGCATCAAGATAGAAATTTCACTCATGTTACCTGTGAACCACATTAAGATCATGAAGATACTTCAAGCCACTCAAAATCTGTCTTGTGTATGCAGAAACTTGAGAGTCCCTTAATCGATACTTTTGATAGAGCCTTGTCAATGATCCTTTTGTTACAAGTTCAAGGAAGATATACAGCTTATCATTATCCTGAGAAACAGTAAGACGTAAATATAGATAACAAAGAAAAGAAGAGGAGAAAACACTTGAAATCAATT
>Ga0099824_1010315_pt1 | contig 11082 bp, 3 predicted proteins | sample SiratrowhiteBW_FD_76837 | JGI IMG/M metagenome (GOLD analysis project Ga0099824, IMG submission 76837) | Root nodule microbial communities of legume samples collected from California, USA - Siratro white BW | ecosystem: Host-associated > Plants > Roots > Nodule | place: USA: California... | reverse complement strand
ACACATATATATATATATATATATATATATATATATATATATATATATATATATATATATATATATATATATAATATTTTTATTCATTGATGATTTAAACTGATGTTAAAATTTTTAATCACTCTGGATTATTTTTTGTTTTAATTGAAATAAAGTTAATTTTCATTGAATACTAATTTAATAATAGTGATTTTGATTTTTTCTTGTAAAATAAATATTAGCAAAATAAATTAAAATACATCACATTTTACTTCCTATTCAACCCTATAAGTTCAAGCAACTATGGAAAGTACTTCACATATGGAGTTTATACGGGATGCAAACAAAGTGCACTAGACTTCACCTAGATGCAACACAATATATCTAAGTCAAAGAGTACATTTGAATCCTTAATGTTAGTTTTATTTTATTGTTCTTTTATGAGCATTACTTATAAAACTAATATTTTTAAGAACTGTTTTAAGTATCTCTTTGTTTTAGGGTTTTGATGACCAATACAAGTGTAACTCCTTTCTTATCTCTTAATGATTTAATTATGTGCTTACCTTTATCTAAGTACTTCAATTATGTGCTTACCCTTGTCTATGTATTTCATTAGTAGGATTTATTTATGATGATATCAATTGCTACTATATTCATTTTAGTAACTCTTTCATTTTCACTCATTTTTCTTATTTCCTACTTAATTTTAGAAAAGATTTTATGCAGTCATGTCACCAGTTTGAGTGTGAGAATTTTGTTTTTTTGTTTTTATATTTATTTATTAATCATGTCTACAATTTGCTCGAACTATCATGAATATCTTTTTGGCTTTTGCCTTATCAGTTCTATAAATAATTATATTTTGTTAGTTTCATATATTCAATGTGATGCATTTTATATCTTGCATCAATATTGAAACTTGATTCTTCTTCCATTTAAATTTTTTCTCCTCTACTCTAATTTTCAAAAATACGTTGGTTCACACCAAGTGCCGAGTTCCTCTAATATCTCCCCTTAATTACATGTTGAATATAACATTGAGTATCTAACCATCGAAGTTGAGTCCCTTAACCAAATATGTTTCCAAAACTTAATTTTTATTCTGAGTACCTATTTGTAAAATATATTATGTTAAAACTAATTTTTCCTTTCATCGTCGTCGTTGTTTATTTTTCTTATGTCTGTTCATCACCACAAATCATTTCTACCATTTTTCTTATTAATCAAACTTCTCTAGGTTTGATATTTAGATTTTGTTATGTCTATCCAGATTTCTTGCTTTTCCATTCCTAATATCCACAATATTTTTTCTAAACATCGTTGAAAAGTTTAATGTCTTTCACTCAGAAATCTCCTTCTTTTTTGAGTTACACACGTTTTTCTATTTAATTCATACCATTTTCCTAAGTTCATTTCTCAATTCCATAAAAAACTTGTATGAATTTTCCTAATCTTTTTTCATGTTTGATGGTACTTTTAAATAGGGACAAGTAAAATAAAGATAAGGAATTATAACAAATTTTATTAAACATTCTTTCTAACAAATACTTTTCTTTTCATTGATTTAACTAATATTTCTTTCATTTTCTATCATCCCTTACTAGAATGATTTTTTCCTTGTCTACGCCCTTTCTCCCCCAAAAATCTTACTCTTTAAAAAAGTTCACAATTTGAGTCTAGATGCAAATTCTTAGTATTGTAGAATGTTTTCCATACCAAAATATTTTGTAACATGTTAACATGGGGTTTTACGATCCTTGCTAACGTTTGTCATTATCAAGAATAATTATTGAATATTTAGATCATTCCTTTCTGATTATTAGGAGATTTTGATGAGTAGGTTAGGTCTTGTAAGACTTTTGGGTGGTCCCATTGCTTAGTAGCATGTATATCTGGGTGTGTGGAGTGTGTTGTGAGTTAAAGTCCCGTGAAAAGAAGAATGTAAGATGATATATGTTGGTGTGGTAGTATGAGGTCAGAACAATACTTGTTGAATTTTATCTGAAGTTATAATATTGGTAATAATGGGTTTTTTGAGCAATATTTGTCATTTTCAAAGTTCAACCAACCTCCTTTCCCATCCAACACAGTTATGCCATTCTGAGCCGGCCATGTCAATTTTTAATTTTTTTATGGACATGGTTGGTAAGCCTCACCTTCCTACCTTCGTTTTTTGTTGCTTCTAGAAGCACTACAACAAAATTAGCCTTTAAATTAAGGGGAAGAATCTGCAAGGTTGGTGACCCACTTCCTTCCCCACATGCTTCTCCCACCTCATCATCCATTGGAATGACCTGGGCCATTCATTTTTCTCATGCCACACTCCAACACTCTCATCATGCTTTTCAACTTATTTCCCTTCATTATATATAATATAATATTTTTTTTTTTTAACAATGGAATTCCTGTTATTCTTATCTTGCAGTATTTTGACTGTGACCAAGAGTCTATTAATTTGTCACCACTGGCCGTGAGAGATCTTCCGATGTGGGCCCTCTTGATGAAGATTAGATTAGGAACACCCCAAAAAGTGAAGAACCAATGTAATTTGCAATTATTCAACGCCATGTTGCGCATATATTCCATAATTCTAAAATGATTAAAAGGGCATCATAGCTTGTTGACGCTTTCCTCCACGTTGACAAAAGCAATCCATGTCTTAATTCATTTCAAGTGCCTAATTCCAACACACCCTCTTCTCTTTTATATTGCTCTATATATCTCTGTAAAATCCTTTTAACCAGATATGCAGAATCCGATTCCATCTCCATCCTCAATATTAAACATCTTAGTTAACATGCATGGTGTGATGCATTAGGTTTGTGTCAACCAAAAAAATCATATTTTGATGATGTGGGAAAAATATTAACACAAAGAACAGTTGATGTTGAACAGCCACCCCTAGTAAAAGGATGAGTATGTAGTTTGAGGTTAGGATCTAGACATGTCACATACAATGATTTTTGTCTGATCTGATCTAGGCCTGTGTTTGGGAACATGGTAATCAAGTGGCCCCAGAGTCAAAGTTCAAACCCTTAACGGCAAGCAAGACACTATTGACTATTGAGGATATGAGGACAAAGAAGACTAACTAAAACTTTTGCTGCCCATGATTTATGTTACGTACCTAACAAAGTTGGGTCCTGCTTTTTTAATTACATTTCAAACCAAAATTTCCACTTCTCTTATCTCGGCTATAGGTTTTGCTTTTGTGGTCAACTCGTGGGTAGCTTTGATCAACTCTGGGAGTGGTTTCCATCGAGGCATTAATTACATAGGGCCTCCAATGAAAAATCCAACAAACTCCAACTTGGGCAAACTCCAACTTGGGCTCCAACTTGGGCTTCACAAGATTGGAAGGACTGCTTCTTCCTCCACCTCCATACCTTCTTCCTGCACCTTCCTATCTCCATAAAATTATATTTCTATTTCTGTAATATGAAAAGTTACCCAATCATAATTCTGGATTAGTCTATTCCACAGTGACTTCCAGGTTAAAATCACCCAATTAGTCTATTCCTTAGTGACTTCTAATTTTAATTCGTAAGCTATTTTTAATTTTAAAATAAGCTAATCCAAAAAATAATTTTATGTTCTGAAATAAGCTAATTTAAAAGATTATTTTGTATTTTAAAATATACTAAAGCTTGTATTTTAAAGTAAACTAATTCATAAAGCTGAAATAAAATATATATTGAGAAAGTATTTCCAAATTGTACCATCTATAAGATATATCCATAAGATATTTCTCGATTTTAAAAATCTCTGAAAATCATTAATAACTTCCAAAATTTGAAAATAAGCTCTGGACTTTAGAAATCATTCAGGAAACCATTTCGATAAATTATTTCCAGAAATTATTTAAAATTTCCAAAATTTATTTTATAATCTGGAAATATTTTATGGATTATATTTTTTTAGGAAAATTCATTTTTAGAAAAATTCCAAATTACTGGAGGTATTAAATCATTTACTAGATTTGTTCATGTTCTGTTCTCTGTGGAGGTGCTGCGACGAGAAACATGGAAGTGCAGGAAGAAGCATTGGTAGGCCTATTTACTAATACTTAATGTTTACACACCTTCCTTCAAAATTACACTCAATCATTTTCATATACTAATATTTGAACATGTCACATCTTTAAGAACAAAATAGTCAGTAGATTATTTGCACTGAAAATTGTCGTACAAGAACATCTTTGTAGCCCTAGAAGCAGCAACAATATTACAAGACAGAAATGAAAAAAAGATAGTGTAGTTTCACTTCTTTCGGTGCCACGAAGCGAAACACACAACGCTAGAAAACTGCAACATGAAGTGACAAACCAACACATAACACATGAAACCAACCCAAACAGAACTGGTTAATTTCTGAATCCCAGAAACATGAAAATGGGAGCAACTAGCAGTGCCTGGAGCAGAAACAGCGTCTACGGAATCCCCGACAGTTGCCACCAGTGAAGCCTTCAACATGGCAAACTGAAGCACAGTTATGGTCGCTCAGGCACATCCCCTTAAATCGATGGCTCTTTGACTCGCAGTGTCTTCCCTCCGTTTGAACAATCATCTCTGCATTATCACAAACAAACACAGTTATAATTACGTACTTACTTTATATTCCTATGGAGTGGTATATACTTGCATGCATAGAGGCTTACGAGAAGCAAGGAGAATGAGCAACATGAAGAAAAACCCAAATCGTGCCTTGTCCATTGCTATAGTTTCGTACCACTCTCACCTAGATCAATACATAAACAAAGGGGTGTTACTCCTATCTATTTATAGCAAGTTGAGAAAGTAACAAACGGTAAGTAGCATAGCAGAAAGTTCTAAAACTAGACGTAAACCTAAGTTTGTTAACACTACACGATAGTTAGATCACGCGTTAGTGATGTGGTTTATCTATATTAGCTGGAAGTTACTAGAGATATTGGTTATTATTATCCACAAAATATATTTTACTCGTTTAAAGTAGGGTTTACTTTAGAAAAAGGTGACATAAAGTATTATATTTACGTACTATGTTGAGTCCGAGGAGTGAGATGTTGGTTAAGGAATCTGTTCACGTGGAAGGAGCGACCGACATGAGTGTCCAGGTGTAGCAGAAAGCGGTGGGTGAAGGACATGTAATGCATCGAAAAGGGCACGTATTGTCGTAACCGCTAGAGAGTGTTGATTCTGGACAAAAAGATTCAGAACACAAGAATCGTAAAGCTGGAAAGAGGAAATGGGACGGTGGTGAAGATCAGAATTATGAGCTTGTAATCTGTGTCAAAAGTGTGGTTTTGTATGAGAGCTTTTGGAGCTAAACATTACACCAGTAAGGTAACAGTTTAGTACGAGAAATTTAGTTTGGACAAACCATTAGATGGTTTTAAGCTATAATATATCATTGAAGGTATTATCAACAAGAGCATTGTAAAAGCTTTTACAATCTACCGTTAAAATTCTATTTCTAATTAGTTTGTTTTCATTCTTGATATCATTTCAATGAATGAAGATTTTGGAAAAAGTTTCAATTTTCAAATGAGAAGTGTACAACTAAATAATGATGGTAACTGATTTTCTTAAGATTATTCTTTTTAACAACATCAAATGAAGTATGTATAATTGAAAACTAAAAAAAAAAAATCAATCAATATAAACAAGGAAGTATTAAATTGATGTTAGAGAGCTGTGGATAAAGGTAGAATTAGGTTTATTTTATTGCCTAAGTAATTGATTTTAGTCCTTATAAAATGAGTGGATACTAATTTTGATTTTTATATTTTTTAGTTATTTTAAAATTAAACATTACTATATTTAATTATTAATTTTATATAACATTAGTTAATTATTTATTTGTAGAATTAAATAAATGACCATTTTCATACTAATGTTATAATATAATGTTAGCATGTCACCTTTTGAAAAAATACAAATTAAAAAAATAAATGTTATTTGTATATCTTAAATGAATATTAATAACTAAAAATAGTGATTGATATTTTAGAGTAGTAAAAAAATTATAATAAGAACTAAAACTAAACCTCTATAAAAACTAAAATGAATCGTTTTATACTTATAAGAAATTATTTTTATAAAAATCGAAATCAAAGACCCAAAAATATATTTTAAGTGTTTACCATTGAAATAGTTGCTGAGTTTCTGTTACATAAAGAAATAACTATAAACTATTAATATTATATTGTAAATGATGTCTAATTTGTTTGAGTGTGGATTAAAGACTATGCATAACACAATGTTGCTTTTAGGATATGGTAAATGTTATATCAATTATATATAATATTCTCGCAATGTTCAAAATTAAACCTAACTAAAATATTAACTGATTTTCACTTTTTTATTTATTAAAATATTTTAATAAAATAAAATATACCTAATTTGAAAAATAATTAGCTTAATAAATATAATATCTCAATAAAACATATCTACTTAATCCATTTAAACATTTAATGTAAGTACAAAATTTACTTAAACAACTAAATATAAAATAAATAAATATAGAATATTTCAACTACACGAGTTTCACTTGTACAATAAAGTAGATATCCCAAGAGTCTTTAAAACATTGTTGATTAACTAAAACATTTTTTTGTTACTAAAGATACTGGTAAAAAGATGATCATTTATGTTAAATTTTTTACGCCGGACCTTCATAGTAAAAAAGAAACACGGTAATAATTTAAAATATAAAATAATGTCGGACTCTATATATTCTAACGTAAAAGTGATTATATAGTTTACATCTACTTCTTCTTTTCCACTTCTTTTGTGAAACGTTACATCAAGATTCTAAAAATAAAATTCTCATTATATTATCTATTATTGTCTATAATTACTTCGTGGTCATATTATTATGTAACATTTAGAATGGTGGTCTTTAAAATATATATATATATATATATAAGTATCAGTGGAAAAATATATAAAAGATATATATTATATCGATTTTGAAACTGATGTTGATGTACATAATGGAAAAAGTCTTAAATTTTTTACAACCGATCCAAAACTATTATAATATATTATAAAATATCAATTCTAAGAGTGTTTACAAAGATATATTATATCGGTTTGAAGTCATTATCGATGTAATATCTCATTTAATAAGATAGAAGCGAGGTACTGGAGGAGATACTACATCGGTTGTGTAGTTTCTAATCGATGTATCTCCCATATTACCGATTGTTACTCACAACTAATGCAACACTATAAGAAAAAAAAACTATTTAGAGACTAATTTTTAGTTATAAAATAAAATGGTTGCTAGTTGTGACTAAAATAATCACAAAATTAGGTTTAGTTGCTAAATAACTACAAAATAAAAGTAATGATTTGAATTTAGCGACCAATTAAGTCAAGATAATTAGTGTTTAACATTAGCTACCAAAGTTATAGTCACTTATACCATTAGATTCTAAATTGGTATCTAATTAAGTCAGAGACTAATTTACAAAAGTAAATTTCTAACTATTTTTAAATAAATTTACCAAAATATTAACCTCTTGCAAAGAGAAGCGACAAGAGGTGTCAAACCAAACATTCACGATGGAGAAAGACTCACACATAAAATGCATAATATCCTTAAAAATCTAGAACGCAAAAATAAGTTAACAAACCACCTATGTTAAAAATGCTAAAGAGAGTGGATGAAGGCAATAAAGGAACTAGATGAGCGTGAGTGTGAGAGTGAAAACAACAACAATACAAGCAACAAAAATACAAGCACCATCAGAGAGACTTAACGACGCGAGAGAAAGACAAATAATGAAAATAGTGAAAATATTAGGTTAATAATTTTGTGCGCTTACTAAAAAATTGAATTTTTTTCACACGTTGGACCATTACATTGGTTGTAGAGAGAACCGATGTAATAGATGTGTATATACTACATCGGTTGCCTCTACAAACGATATGAAATGGTCATCGCTTACTTATTTTTTATTTTTTTTCATTGAGTTATTTTCTACATTGATTTTTGTTAATAACTTTTTACATCTGTTCTCTATTAACCAATATAATATGTATTCAAATAATTTTACTAAGTTGTATCCTATTTTAGAATGTATTTTTTCTAGTAGTGTTATACGGGTATGAGGATGGATAACAACGAGTTTACATTGATGGATCTAAAAATAATTTATTTTGAGACATCAAAGAAGATAAATATTTAATGTTAATGATCCATGCATCTAATGACAAGTGTCACTGATCCTAAAGGGAAGAAACATGCATGAAACTCACAATGACGACTACATATGCATGAGACATTGTCTTTCTTATCAAAAACACTTCTTGCCAGTTTGGACAACAAAGTGGACATGCATGCTATTAGGAGTGACCATGATGAAGGGATATAGAAAAACATAGCTTCCTAATAGGTGTGCGTATATTACTAATTTTCATACTTTTATTATTGTGAAATAACTTAGTAAGATTATTACCTTTTAGGATTATGGTGGATTCTAGATTTAGAAGAGGAAAAAGCGAACCAAGTATAGTTGTTCTAATCAGAAGTAACATATTTAGACATAAGATTATTTCTATTCTATCTTTATGATCACGACATAAATAAAATGTTTCAGATCTTTAATGATCAATCTTGGTAGGATAATATCCAAAAGTTAAGAAAATAATAATCACTATCCTTTTCCAACATAGATACTTTAATTTTATTTTGTTGTTGATAAAACTTTTATATTAGAAAACATGATTTTATATACAATTTTTAATTAAATATTTAAGTATTGTTATTGAAAATTTTCGATACTTTAGATATTAGTTTGAAGCCAAAATCAATATATTTGAACGAAAACGTCCAAAATTTACTTTGAATCATTCTGACATAAGTTTTAATACATATTTCCATCATATTGTATCTTGGTCCATTGTAAACGTCTTATATTTGATTCGACATAAATTTACGACACCAGCATTAGACTACTGTAAAAAAATTTCTTTTTCATTAACATTATTACATCGTGTCATATATAAAGATAAGCTGCTATCATTTAAATTTAATATAAAATTTTAAATTATAAATCTTTAAAAATATAATAATAATTTGTCATTACATGTAATTATATAGATGAGAGAGACACGGGACACACAACTATTAATCACATTCTTAAGTAGACTGAAGACACATAGGAATTGAAAGAATTCTAACTTAGACGCATAATTCAACAACCTTGGTAAAACACAAAATGAATCACACCTATAAAAAATTATCACTGTATTCAAAATTTTAACTTACATTAGAGATAATTCATAAGTCATCTTAGTAATTCCTTTCTATTATTGATAACCTCATTATCTCTCATTTATGTGAATTACCACCTAGATAATAGTCACTTTGATCGGTCTCTAACATATTCATATTCTATTTTAAACTTAATTCTCACTAAATAAACTAATTATAAATATTATACATAACATTCAAAGACATACTCATATACTTATTTAAAATAAATTAGACTTATACGTAACTTATTTACTGATTTCTCACTGAAAGAATTTCATTGAGCAAAATTATTTAATATTTTATTTTTTTAACACTCTCTCAAATCTATTAGACGATTGAGATCTACGAAGCAGATTAGAAAAAAAAAAAATTGCAATTCAATTTCAATTTCTGCATGAACCTGAATAACAAAACCACCATTCGTAACTCTCTCCATTCATTCTTCCTAAACAACTTTATATTTAAGCATGTATCTTCAAAATGCGCTTTGTCCTAAAACCAAGTTCATTTTAGGGTTTCTATTTATCATCTCATCAACTAAAATTTAAGCATAATGTGACAATTCAATAGAAACATAATTTTTAAATGATGATTCAATAACACACAAATCAAAGTTTAAGTACAATCCAGACCAAACTCTTAAACACTCTTGAAATCATTTTCCATCAAGAATCAAGAGTTTAGTCTTGCTCATCAATTTCAGTTTTTCCACCTATTAAATCCATATTCATCCATTTCTCCAATATAAACACAAACAGAATCATTTAGTACTTCATCTCTAAAATTTCAAGTTGTAACTCTTCACTATAACAAAAAAGTTAAAAGATTCTCATGATTCTCAAATTTACCTAAGTTTGTGTTCTAAATCACGCACAAAAAATCCAATCCACCCACAAAACTGCAATTTTACATACCTGCTAATCAATACCCAACCAACCGATCCATATCCACTTCAGATTCAAAGCAAGAAATTTAATGAAAAACAACCTAGCTTTCCTTACCTCTAATCACTTGTAATATAGAAAGCTTGGGTTTTGTATGAAGGAATGGTGGATTAAGGTGTCAAAGAGTTTAAGCTTTTAACTCTCAAATCAAAACCTAATCATGCCAAAACACCGTAATATCAAGTTAAAGCTTAAAACATCTAGAATGGAATTTTCTCAAAACCACACCACATGCATGTGGTCTTAGAAGATGAAGATAATAAAGCTTACCTATGAAAGTTCATTGCAGTATCATGTTAGGATCAACCTCCTCATATATTTGAGAAGATTAAAGTTTTGGTGAAAAGGAGGAAAAGTGGAGAAGGAATAAGAGAAAAATGGGATTTCAATGGTTCTCTCTTTCCTTTTGTCTAACTCTACTAATGCTTATCACTTTTTTGTCACTATTCTCACCCCTCTCTTACCAATGTCTTCAACTATAAAATCCATTATAGTCCATATCTGTAACACCCTATAGAGCCTGACTATAAACATAATAAAAGAAATTTTACTATTCAAATATATACATCAAGATCAGTTACAACTTACCCAACACACGATTTGTAGTTACGAAGAAAATTTTGGTGAAGCTCTTGATAATTTAAAGTTACAATTTGATGAATTTATTGGCATACAAACAGACTTCAATGAATTTTAACGTGTAGCATAAGTATGATATTGCTTTTTTTTTTTTTTTTTTTTTTTTTTTTTTTTTTTTTTTTTTTTTTTTTTGGAAATATTTTTTTTTTTTCCTTTAAAAAATTTTTTTTTTTGGGTTTTTTTTGTTTTTTTTTTTTTTTTTTTAAGATTTGTTTTTTTTTTTTTTTTTTAAGTTTTTTGTTGTTTTTGGGTTGGTTTTTTTTTTTTTTTT
>Ga0099824_1010312_pt1 | contig 11087 bp, 1 predicted proteins | sample SiratrowhiteBW_FD_76837 | JGI IMG/M metagenome (GOLD analysis project Ga0099824, IMG submission 76837) | Root nodule microbial communities of legume samples collected from California, USA - Siratro white BW | ecosystem: Host-associated > Plants > Roots > Nodule | place: USA: California... | reverse complement strand
TCATCAATTACAGCTTTACAGTTACTGTTTTTTTCGATGTAATCGATTCTTTCCTGTGGGTAATTTGAATCTAATGGAAGATAAGCGGCTCCTGTTTTTAAGATTGCTAATAAACAGATAATTAATTTTTCACTTCTATCTAACTTAATACCAATGAAATCTTCAGGTTTGGCATCGAACTTTTCGACTAAATAGTGCGCAAATTGATTAGCCTGTTCGTTGATTTCGTTATAAGTTAAAATAACCTCATCAAAAACTACTGCCTTACTATCTGGTGTTTTCGCTGCCTGTTCTTCAAATAAATCAATAATATTTTTCTCTTTAGAAATATCGGTTTTCGTTGCAGTATATTCTGCTGCGATTTGATTTTTTTCTTCCAGAGTTAAATAATTGATCTTTTGTATTTTTTCTTCAGGTGAATTGATCAGTGCTGAAAGCATAATTTCAAAATGTGCCGTCATTCTTTCTATAAATGCAGTATCATAGATATCTGTATTATAGATAACTCTTAGCGATAAAGTGTCATTCTCCCTGAATTCAAACGTTAAATCAAATTTTGAAATATCTCGTTTAAGTGGATAGTTTTTGACTTGAAGACCAGCCATGAACTGATTTTCATTTTTATAATCTGATGATTCTGTTTGATTTTGTAAAACCACCATTACATCAAACAATGCCGATCTTCCTGTATCTCTTTTCAGATTGAGTTTTTCTACTAGTTCATCAAATGGATAATTTTGATTCTCATATGCGTTTAAAATCATATTTTTTTCAAAATCAAGCAGTTCTAATAGGGTCGAATCTGTATCCATTATCGTTCTTAATGCCAGTGTGTTTAAATAAAGTCCAATCTGGTTTTCTAAATCGATATGGTCTCTTCCGGCAACAGGTGTTCCTATAATAATATCTTGCTGGCCGCTGTATCTGCTCAGTAAAGCGTTGACTGCTGTCATTAAACTGATAAATAAGGTAGCATCATGCTGGATAGAAAAGGCTTTTAATTTTTCTGATAAATCTTTAGAAAAATGATATTCGGTATAATTTCCGTTATATGTTTTTATTAACGGACGGTTTTTGAATGCAGGAAGTTCGAGTAGGGGAATAGTTCCTGAAAACTGATTTAACCAGTATTTTTCTGCAATTTTATATTTATCTCCCTGTACCTCATGATTTAGCCATGCTGTATAATCTTTGTACTGAATATTTAGTTCTGGTAAATCGGCTTCGCCACCTGCGATCAAAGCATTGTATATTACCGTGATTTCTTTTATAATTAGTTCCATTGACCATCCATCGCTTATGATGTGATGCATTGACAAAAAGAAAAGATGTTCATCTTCTTCTATTCTAATGATACTGCTTCTTAAAAGAGGGGCTTTCTCTAAATTGAATACTTCTGAATTTCTTTTATGAAGGTACTCGTTAACAGCATATTCCTTATTAGAAATCCCTCTAAAATCTTCGGTTTCGATTGAAAAATCTAATACATTCGATGGTATTATGTATTGGTAAACACTGCCGTCTGTATCATTTTTGAAAGAAGTTCTTAGAATTTCATGACGGTCAATTAAAAGTTTAAATGACTTTTCAAGTTTATAAACATCTAATTCTCCTTTAAAAACAATCGCCGCTGGAATATTATAAGCCAATGATGCTTCTTTAAACTGGCTTAAAATCCAAAATCTGAGTTGAGATGCGGTTACGGGATAACGATCTGCTTCCTGAATTTTACGTATAGGATGATACGCAAATCCTGTTAGTTTTTGAGCAATTCCTTCGATCGTTGGTGTTTGAAAGAAATCAGAAATACTTATGTTCTTAGATAATTGTTTATTTAACTGGTTAACCACTTTGATAAGGCTCAAGCTATGACCTCCCAGTTCGAAAAAGTTATCTTTAACACCTATTTTTTCTATTTTAATGACATCCTGCCAGATTGCTGCAGTCTGCTTTTCAATAGTATTTCTTGCCGGAATATATTCTGTATGTATTCTGTCTTTTCCAGAAACTTCTGGTAATGCTTTTTTATCAACTTTACCATTTGTAGTCAGCGGAATAGCATCCAGCTGGATGTAATAGCTTGGCAGCATATAATCAGGAAGCATTCTGCTTAATTCTGACTGGATCACATTTTTGTCCAAAACCGAATCAGATACATAATAAGCTGTCAGATATTTTTCATTTCCATTTTCTTTTACTACAGCTACAGAGTGGCTTATTCCATTAATATTTGAAAGACAGTTTTCAATTTCTCCCAGTTCAATACGGTATCCGCGGATTTTTACCTGATCGTCGATTCTTCCTGTATAATCGATATTGCCGTCGGCAAGCCATCTTCCTAAATCGCCTGTTTTGTACATCAAGGCTCCTTCTTTAAAAGGATTCGGTATGAATTTCTCCGCTGTAAGCTCAGGACGGTTGATGTAGCCTCTGGCAAGTCCGTCGCCGGCAATGTATAATTCCCCTGTAACTCCTACTGCGCATGGGTTTAAGGATTCGTCTAAAATATAAATCTGGGTATTGGCAATTGGTTTACCGATCAGAACAGTTTCCGCTGCATTTTTAACATCATAAATAATACAGCCTACTGTGGCTTCCGTTGGTCCGTATTCGTTAATAATCCTGATTTCAGGATTCAGGTTCTGGAGGATTCTAACCTGGTTTTCCAGAAGTGCTTCCCCTCCAACAATCGCCAGTTTTACAGCTGTCTGTTTTATATCCAGACTTTCGAGAATACTGATGTGTGCCGGAGTCAGTTTTATACTGTTTATACCGCTTTCAAAATAAGACGTCAGCAGTTTCGACGCATCATCTGTAGTTTCAAAAACGGTCAGTTTTCCTCCGCTGATGATAGGCAGAAACAGGCTTGTTACCGTTAAATCGAAAGACAATGAGGTAAATAATCCAAAATCAAGAGGATGCGTTCCGCCGGATGAATAGTATTCTTTCCCCCAAAGCAGGTAATTTGTTAAAGAGGCATGTGCAATTTCAACGCCTTTTGGATTTCCGGTTGAACCTGAGGTATAGATTACATAGGCCGAATGATCGGCAGAAACTTTTTGTCCTAAATTAATAATAGGATAGTTATCTTCTTTATCATAAAAAGCATTCCATTCAGCAGCATCAACAATAACTTTGCAGTTACTGTCCTTTTCTATAAAATCAATTCTTTCCTGCGGATAAGCCGAATCTATAGGCACATAAGCTGCGCCAGATTTTAAAACTGCCAGAATCGAAATCACCAGTTTTTCGCTTCTGCCTAATTTTACTCCAAGTTTATCTCCAGCCTTAATACTGTATTTTGTTTTTAAGTAACATGCAAACTGATTGGCTTTTGCATTTAATTGAGCATAAGTCAATTTCGTTTCACCAAATTCTAAGGCTTCTTTGTTAGGTGTTTTTTGAACTTGATCTTCAAAGAAATCAACAAAGGTTTTCTCTTTTGGATAATTTGTTTCGGCAGGATTAAATTCAGTTACTACTTTTGACAGTTCTGCTGCGGGAACATATTTTATTTCTTTATTTTTTTGTTCGGGATTTTCAACTATGTTTTCGATTAACTGTTTGAAATGATGAATAAATCTCTTGATAAATTCTTCTTCATAAACATCATTATTGTACGAAAGCGTTAGTGAAATAGTATTTCCAACTTCGTGAAAAACCAATTCAAGATCAAAATTTAAATTAACGGGTCCGAAATCCAGAATTTCTTCAGATTTACTTTCTTCAATAAGAATTCCTTTGTTAACTTCAGAAAAATTATAAAGATTGACCATCACGTCAAAAATGTAATTTCTACTGATGTCGTGAGGCAGATTCAATTTCTCTACCGTCATATCAAAAGGATATTTTTGATGCGAAAATGCTTCGAGAATTGCTTTTTTCTCGTTTTCAAAAAAGGTTAAGAAAGAATCATCTCCATTTACAGAGCTTCTTAAAGCCAGCGTGTTTACATAAAATCCTATTTGGTTTTCTAAATCAGAATCTTCTCTTCCTGCAACAGCTGTTCCTAATACGATATCATTTTCTCTGGTATATTTGTTAAAAAGAACTTTTAAAACAGACATTAAACCTACAAATAAAGTTCCGCCATTTTGATTACAAAATGCTTTTAATTTGCTTGCAAGTGCTGGAGATAAGTATGAAAAATACATATGTCCGCTGTACGTTTTTATTTTAGGTCTTGATTTTACGGCAGGAAGATTTATTCGGGTCAAATCACCCGAAAGTTTTTCAAGCCAGTAGTCTTCATGTTTTTGATAAGCGCCTTTTTCGATAGCTGACAGCTGCCATGAAACATAATCTTTGTATTGAATCCTGATGTCTTCAATTTGATTTTTTTCGCCTCCTTTTATTGATTCATAAAAAGTAAAAATGTCTTTTTCTAAAACTTCCAGCGACCAGCCATCTGTAATAATGTGGTGCATATTATAATAGAAAACATACGTATCTTCTGTAAGCTTTAAAAAAGCACATCTAAATAAAGGGCCGTTTTCTAGATCAAAGACTTTTTTGTTGTCTTCGAGCATATAAATATTGGCTGCTTTTCTTGAATTTTCCTCTTCACTAAAATCGATGTACTTAATTTCAAAATTTAAATTTTCTTCATTTATGATCCATTGTCTAACTTCTCCGTTTTCATTTAATTTAAAAACCGTTCGAAGTACTTCATGGCGTGCAATTACTTTTCTGATGGCTTTTTCAAAAACTACAATGTCATGTTCTGCCGTTAAGTAAACTCTTGAATGTATGTGCTGGGCTTTGGAGTTTTCTTCAACCTGGCTTGTCAGCCAAATGCGTTTTTGGGCATGCGAGACGGGATAGCTTTCCTGAACAGCCGCTTTGGTTATCCCTGAATCTATAGCAGAACGTTTACTAAGAAAATCAACTAATTCTTGTTTATTCTGTTTTATTTTGCCGATAATTCCACTGTCTAGTTCTCCATCAAAATTAATTTCTAGATTGTCGCCATTCAATGATATTACAACATCGTTATCTTCTAATTCTTTTATTAAGCTTAACATTGATAAAAATTTAAATTAATTAAATCATTGATTTTGAATACTATATAGTTATTGTATTTTGCCCTTTTGCTTTTTCCTGCATCGATGTCATCATGATATCAAGCTGAATTTTTTCGGCAAGTTTCTGTACAGTAGGGTTTGTGAATATGTCAAGGATATTTAATTCTACTCCGAATAGTTTATTCATTCGTTTCATTAAAGTCATTGCTTTTAGGGAATCTGCTCCTAAATCGAAAAAGTTGTCTAAAACTCCTATTTCTTTGTATCCTAAGAATGATTGGAAAAGCCCGCATAACTGCATTTCAACATCATTAGAGGGTGCTACGTATTCAACCCCGGTTTCATTACGTTCCAGCAGTAAATCGTCTTCTGGAGATTCTACCGTATCTGTATTTTCTATATTGATTTCTAAAAAATTAGGATCTTTAAGAGACACTATCACCTGTGGATAAGATTCTGTTCGTAATGTTTTTTCGACAATTTGAATCAGATTTTGATGAGTGATTCGATTTTCACCAATACCATCTAAATTGACACAATACCAGTTTTTAAATTCCAGTGCTTTATTTTTAACGTATGAATCTATAAAGGCATTTGCTGCGGCATAGGCGCCGTAAGTAAGTCCACCTAAAATTGACGCAAGACTTGATGTAATCCAGATAAAATCAGGGTTTCTATTTTTAAATACATTTTCGATATTAATAACTCCCTGAACTTTTGGTGCAAACTGGCTTAAGACGATTTCATCATTCAATTTTTCGACAGGTTTAAACGTTGAAGGATCAACATTTCCTGCGGTATGGAATATTCCTGAAATTTTACCATGAACTGATTCTATTTTGTCTATTATCTGCGTAAACTGGCTATGATTTGAAACGTCTGTCTTGTAATAATGAATCTGTCTTGTTTCATTTCTCAAATCAATTATCTCATCGATTAATTCAAGAACTTTTTTATCTGAATTAGGATTTGATTTTATATTATCCCATATATTTTCTGCGGGTATATTTTTTCTTCCAATTAAAATAATTGTCGCATTGTATGTATCGCATAAATAGGTTGTAAGCGTTTTTCCAATCTGGCCAAGTCCTCCCGTAATTATATAGGTTTTGCCGTTTGCTAAACTTTTAGTTTCTGGCTGATACGTGATATTCTCATAGAATTCCTGCCATCTGTTTAAGCCTCTATATCCTATTGTCTGGTCTGAATAATTATACATCAATTCATTAATGATTTTTGAAACAAACTGCGGCTCGTGATTATCTTGATTAGCATCAATACTAATGAAAAATACATTTGCATTTTCCTGAGCAAATACTTGCAGCTGTTTTATAGAAGCAGTCATTGCTGTGTTGATTTTTTCATCACCTATGATTTGATGATTTAAAGTATTGAGAACAGTGATTTTCTTATTAGTTTCTGGTAAATAATCGATAACTTTTTTACATAAATTATTGATTATAGAAAATACAGATAAGAGATTTTCCTGAGTTTCTTCGTCAAAATTCCAGTTAAAAACAATCTGATTAACAGATACTTTACGATCTTCTAGTTTTTTAAACAATAACTTATAATCTTCTTCACTTACAGGATTAAGCAGAAATTCATTTTCGCTCGCAGCAGTAAATGAGGCACCTTTTTTAATCTCGATTACTTTATTTCCCTCTTTGCGTAATGTGTCAATTACTGCCTCTGCCAATGGGGTTTCTTCAGAAAAAAATAAAAAGTTATTCTCATTTTGTTTTGCTGATTCTTCTTTCTTTAAAATTGATTTTTTCCAGTTTGGCACATAGAACCAGTCATCAAACGAAACTGTTTTTGTGTTTCCAATTTTAGTGAATGGATCAACTTTAAAATCTAATTTGTAGATATCAAAACTGTATGACGGCACCGAAATTCTTTTTCTTTTTTCATGAGCGTAATATTCAGTCCAGTTTATTTTTACTCCATTTTTCCAAAGATTTCCAACTGCATTTGCAAACTTCAAATTGTCGTTAGTTTCATCGTTAAAACGAGTCAGAGTTTCAATGGTTGCATTTTTTTTAGAATAATTACTATTCTGTTTGCTTAAAGACAATAATGTATTTCCAGGTCCAATCTCAACAAAAATGCCCTGTCCTTTTTTAAGAATCAGTTCAATCCCATCACTGAAATTAACTGTTTGTCTTAAATGGTTTACCCAATAATCAGGCGAAACAGCTTCTTGATCTGTTATTTGTTTTCCTGTTAAATTGGAAACAAATGGCAGTTGTGGATTTGCCAGCTGGACTTTACTAATTTTTTGTTTATACGAGTCAAGCATTTCATCCATCATTGCCGAATGAAAAGCGTGAGAAGTTTTTAGTTTCGAAAATGATAGTTCATTTGCAGTTAGTACTTCAGAAAATGATTCGATGTCTTCTATTTTACCTGAAACAACACAGGTTGTTTTAGAATTTATAGCCGCTATTGAAAGTGTGTCGTTTAATAGGTGCTGTATATTTTCAAGTGGTGCATCAATAGCAATCATGCTTCCTTTTTCAACACTATACATTAATTGTGCTCTGTTTACAATTAAATACAAAGCATCTTCAAGTGAAAAAACACCAGCAATACAAGCCGCAACATATTCACCCAAACTATGGCCAATCATGTTTTCTGGTTTAACTCCCCATTTTACCAATACGGAAGCCAATGCATATTCTACTAAAAATAAAAGTGGTTGTGTATAAATGGTTTCATTAATTAAATTAGAATCAATATCACTTGCTTTATACCCTAAAATTTCTGCATAATCCTGTTGTGTTAAATCAAATAGTATTTGAAAACCTTGATCCATTACAATTCTAAAATCGGTTTCGTGCTCATAAAGTGATTTCCCCATTTTAAAATACTGGCTTCCTTGACCTGGAAACATAAAGATCAATTGTTGTTTTTCGTTTACATTTGAAGAGCTATTTTGTTTTTCAGCTAGTTTTGATGCAATTTCCTCATTGTCTTGACCTACCTCAAAATTTCTATAATTAAATTCTGATCGTCCTGTATTTAGAGTAAAAGCAAAATCACTTAATTCTGATTTTTCATTTCTAAGCGAATTTTCAATTTTAGCGGCATATCTGCTTAACGCTTTTTCGTTCTTTGCAGAATAGGTAAGCAATTTATAAGGTCTTGAAGGTTCTGATTTTGTTTCATCCTGATATTCTTCAACAATCATATGTGCGTTGGTTCCACCAATACCAAAACTGCTTACTCCTGCTCTCAAGGGTAAAGAAGGATCTGCAGATTGCCATTTTTCTTTTTGTGTAGTAACGTAAAAAGGTCCTCCTTTAAAATTAATTTCAGGGTTTGGAGTATTAAAGTATTTCAATGGCGGAATTGCTTTGTTTTTTAAAGACAAAGTTGTTTTGATTAAGCCTCCAATTCCAGCCGAATTCCCAAGATGCCCAATATTTGATTTTAAAGATCCAACCGCACATTTGTGATCTTTGTCATAATTAAAGGCCTGGTTTAGCGCGTCTATTTCAACAGGATCTCCTAGTTTAGTACCAGTTCCGTGGCATTCTACATAAGAAATTGAATTATAAGGGGTTTTAGCCATTTTGTGAGCCGAAGTAACGCATTCAACCTGACCTTTGATACTAGGCGCTGTATAACCAACCTTCATGTTACCGTCGTTATTTACGGCCGAAGCACGAATTATGGCATATATATTATCTCTATCATTGATAGCATCTTCTAATCTTTTTAAAACTACTACTCCTGCACCTTCTGCACGTACAGTTCCAGTAGATTCACTGTCAAACGGACGACAGTAACCGTCTTTGGAATTGATCATTCCTTCTCTGTAAAAATATCCTGGTGTACTGCTGGTTTTTAAATTAACACCACCTGCAACAGCCATTGAACATTCTCGTAACAATAAGCTTCTACATGCCAAATGTGTTGTTACCAGCGAGCTTGAACAAGCTGTATCAACTGCCATACTTGGACCTCTTAAGTTTAGTTTGTATGAAATTAAACTGCTTATAAAGTTTTTATTGCTGATGAGTGATAGAAAATAAGGATCAATATTTTTGTTTTCAGTAATCAAACTGTGTGCAATCCAATTGAAGTTATCTTCTGCCGTAAGGTACATCCCTACTTTATCTTTGTAATCAAACACGTTATAACCGGCATCTTCTATGGCAAGCCAAACCTGCTCATGCAGAATTCTGATTTGCGGATCCATTAAATTCGCTTCATCTTTAGTGTATCCAAAAAATGGATAGTCGAAACTTTCAGAATTTTCTATAGACGAGTTTCTTTTGACAAAATTTTCATCATTTACGACTTTTTTATCTATTCCAAGTTGTTCTATTTCCTCATCAGTGTAAAATTGAACCATCTCATTTGCTTCAATTAAATTTTCCCAAAATTGTTTGGAGTCATTTGATTTTGGAAACTTGCATGAGATACCAACTATTGCTATATCTCTTTTTAATGATTCTCTATTCATAATTTTTGTCTATTAATTCTTCTAAAAATTCGTCAAATTGTTCTAGTATGTTTTCTTGATCAGAGTTTGAAACTGGCTGCATATCAGTTTCCATATTTTGTATTTTATCTGCTAGTTTTTTTACCGTTGTAAACTCAAAAAGAACTGCAATATTGATTTCAATTTTCAATTGTGATTTTATAATATCCTGCATTCTCACAAGTTTTAAGGAGTTCATTCCCAAATCGAAAAAATTATCATTGATTCCAACTTTACTTTCTTCTATATTAATCAGAGAAGCTGTAATTTGAATGAGCTCTGCTTCAAGGCCATTTTCGGCAGCAACATATTCTTGATGAATAAGATCTTGATTAGTAACAGCCGGAAGCGCTTTTTTATCTGTTTTTCCGTTTGGAGTTAAACGGATTTTATCTACCGCTACATAAAAACTAGGCACCATATAATCTGGCAGTTTCTCCGAGATGTAATTTTTGAGTTCGGTTTTGTCGATGTTGTTTTTAGTTGTATAATAAGCTGCCAATGTTTTCTCTCCATCGACTTCAACTGCCTGAACTGCTGCTTGAAGGATATCTTCTGAAAAAGCCGTAATCGTATTTTCTATTTCTCCAAGCTCAATTCGGTACCCTCTAATTTTTACCTGATCGTCTATTCTTCCTAAATAATCAATATCGCCATTTGAAAGCTTTCTCACCAAATCGCCAGTTCTATACATCAATTCACCATTTCTGAACGGATTTGGTAAAAATTTACTCTGAGTCATTTCTGGATTGTGGAGATATCCTCTTGCTAAACCATATCCTGAGACAAAAAGTTCTCCCGAAACTCCTGTGGTAGATGGCGATAATGCTTCATTTAAAACGTAAACCTGCGTGTTTGCAATTGGTTTTCCTATCGGGATCAAGTTAGAATCTAGTTGTGTTCCTTTTTCTATTTTAAAGATCGTGGCACAAATACTGGTTTCTGTTGGTCCATAAGCATTAAAGAAGTTTCCGTATTGCAGATATTGACAGACTTTGTCATAAACTGCTGCTTCACCTGCTGTTACAAGAGATTTTACATTTTTAAGACTGCTTACATCCATCAATTTAAAAAGCGCAGGAGGTATGGTTGCTATTTCTATTTTATGATCGATAATGTATTTCTCGAGCATTTTAACATCTTTTCGGGTTTGTTCATTCAAAACAAATAATGTCTTCCCAGCCAATAGTGTTATAAAGATTTCTGAAACAGAAGCGTCGAATGAAAATGATGCAAATTGCAAACTGTTCTGACATTCTCTTACTCCAAAAATGTCTATCTGAGATAAAATTGTATTAAGAATACCGCCGTGTTCAATTACAACTCCTTTTGGGTTTCCAGTTGAACCAGAAGTATAAATTACATAAGCTGTATTGGTCACAGTTACTCTTTTCTCTAAATTTGAGACTGGGTATTTTGTTACTTCTGTAAAAAGTTTCAATTCGGCTTCATCAATTACAGCTTTACAGTTACTGTTTTTTTCGATGTAATCGATTCTTTCCTGTGGGTAATTTGAATCTAATGGAAGATAAGCGGCTCCTGTTTTTAAGATTGCTAATAAACAGATAATT
>Ga0099824_1010311_pt1 | contig 11087 bp, 3 predicted proteins | sample SiratrowhiteBW_FD_76837 | JGI IMG/M metagenome (GOLD analysis project Ga0099824, IMG submission 76837) | Root nodule microbial communities of legume samples collected from California, USA - Siratro white BW | ecosystem: Host-associated > Plants > Roots > Nodule | place: USA: California... | reverse complement strand
GATCTTAGGGGGAGATTGAGACTGGTATAACCTGGAGAGGTTTGTGTACTCGTGATAACCTGGAGATGTTTGTGTACTCGTTGTAACCTGGAGAGGTTTGTGTACTCGTTGTAACTATTTGCTAAATAGTGGAATCTCTTGAACGGTTTGTTCAAGGGAGAACTGGACGTAGCCCAAGAGATTAGGGTGAACTAGTATAAAACTGTTCTATCTGTGCTTATATATTTTTGTCTTTGTTGGTGGTTTCTATTTAGAGCGAATTGAGTTCAGACTCTATTCAATCCCCCTTCTGGAGCCAGTTGTTCCTACATAAAAAATAATAAATATGATAAAAATTTTAAATAATTATTATAATAAAAATATTTCAAAAATATACAAATTATAATTATAATATATATGAAGGAAGGAGATGAATAGTACCCACACTATGAGATGAGACCCTAGAGCCATTAGTCATGGTAATGGAAGGTAAATAACTTTTATTACCAGTAATATGAACAGAGTATAAAACCTAAGGAACAAGAGAATTGGAATGAGTAATGCCAACAAAAAGATGTACCTATACCTGCTGTATGTGCAACAAAAGCAGTAGAGTAGGTCATCTATAGATGAAGTAAGAGAAATCACCTTAAAAGAGGGAGAAAAATTTCAAAAAAATATAAGAGTCTGAATGAAATGAATAACAAAAGAGACACAAAGGTATATAAGAGCAGGGGAGACCGCTGCAGAAAAACAGTGATAAACAGTGTATTCATAAAAAAAAAATTTAACCCTAAGCTCTTGATACCATGTTAAAATAAAGAAAAAAATAATTATAAATTAATCTCTAGTAAATTACACACGTAGGGACTAATTATTTATAAATAAAAATAATAGTTATTTATAAATAAAAATAATAACAGACTAATAAAAAATATCTAAGTCCATTATATTCAACATAAACATTTTTTTTATTTTTTATGAATTATTATAATTATATAATAGAAGTTATTCTGACTACTTATTATAAATAATTTATTGTAAATAATGAAAATTAAAAATTTGGTTAACTAAAATAAAGATATAAAAGATAAAAGGTTTTTAAAAATTAATATCCATTATTAATGGTTATGGATAATGACATTGTAAAACCCTTTTGCTAGAACGCTTTTCATTTAATTTCATCTTCTTTCTCTTTCTTTAGGAAAAATAAAAACAGTGCACGCAAATTGATTTTTTTTCTTTTTTTTTATTTTTTTTCTAAAAATCTGACTTCATTTCTCATTTTCTTTAAGATCAAAATATACTTTCTGAATGATTGTGATATAGGAAGGATATACACTCGATTAGATTGTGATATAAACTAAGTTCATTTTACTCTGTAATCTCTTTTATTTTGATTTTCTTCCTTAGTTATGTGGTTAGAACACTTTGATTCTTCTCCACTATTCTTTAGATTATTTCTAACTTGTGTTTAGGTTATTGTTTAAATTAAAAGCTTGTATGTGGTAGGTTTTTAGAGAGACCTTGTTATTGACTCTTTCCTTAATTTCAATCCAATTTTAGGTAAAGGGAGTTAATTTATTTAGTTATTTTTTTAATTTGATTTGTAATGTTTATATAAGTTGAATATTTGTTGATATTAATATTGGATTGGGAATTGAATTTGTATATTAATTGTATTGTTGGCTTAGTAATTTGGGACTGATTCATTTTGCAAATTGATTCTTGAACTTGGAAAATTAGGTATTAGATGATAATGTGGTAGTAAAATGCTTTCGTTTTAATTTGGATCTAATAGTAACTTGTAGATTTAAAAATTTTATGTGGAGGTTGAGTTGAAATTGGCTAACGTTGTTAGCTTTTCACACTTGATTGTAGGTACAAGTCTTTTTGAAAACGTTTGTCAATTGTTGAATCTGATATAACTATCTATAAGTAAATAAGTAACATATAATGATTTTTTTTCTAATTTTAGAATTATGTTAATTAAATTAGTTCATCTCATTTTATGATTTATTTGGGATACCTTATTGTAATTTTATGGATACATAAACAAATATTGATAAAAACTCTAAATTCTTTGTATTTTGACTTATATATTTGATTATTTTATATACTCTTTATTAGACAAAATTTTGATTTATATTGAACTTAATAAAATTATTATCATTTTACAATATTAGTGGATATTCATTTTTTTTTCTATAATTCTTTAAGTTGTTAAGTGTGTTTATAATATAGTGATTAAAATATCATTTTAACGTTTGTTAAAAGCCAATTTTTTAAGTTAGAAAAAAAGTTAAATTGGAGTTATATATTATTAGTACTTGGAATTAAAAAATTTCTTTTGAAAAATAGGTATATTTCAAGGATATATTTAATCTTTTTTTTTACCTTTATATTATAATATACAACTTAAAAAAAACTTTCATTTTACACAATGTCTAAAGTAAATATTTTATGCATTTTAAATTCTCTTTCTTATCATGTTTTTTTACATAACCTGTATCATTTTACTTTTTAGGTTTTATACCTATATTTTTTAAATTAATCAACGAACTATAATAAAAAATTTATTTATAATAAAATTATAAAAATTAATAAAAATAACTTATTTTTATGGATACATTTTTTTATAAGTTTAATAATACTTTTATATTATTATTAATTATTATTATTAATTAATAATTAGTTTTTACTGTTTATCATCCTTAGAACAAAAAATAAATAAAATTACACACATGGTCTGGCAGCATGTGTTTCCCCTGTTGCTAAGACGCTTAGTTCTAAAGATGGTTCATTTCGATTCTAGCCTCTGTTCCAAAACCTTCACCATGTCCTCCTACCAAACCAGAGCGGTAATTTGCATTTGTATTTTGGATTACTGCTCCTTCTTTAAAATAGTACAAACACAGAATCACGTTTGCTGTTCGAGAACAGATGAAAGACAAATTTTGTGGGAACAATTTGGGTCTCAGGTGTTTGAATACTTAGGGTGTTTTTGAGTTTGTCATTCAACTTCATATTCCAAACTTCATTAATGTTCTTCATGTGGGACTCCGACTTCCTCATTCTTTCCCAACACCAAACTTTTTCTGAACTGGGTTGCAACCCGATCCGTAGATCTGGTTCTCCTTTAACCTATTTTTTTGTTATATATTTTCAAAAAATTATCTTTACATGCATGTCGGTTATTTATTATAAATATTAAAATTGGTTAGATATTTAAATGTGAGTTTAAATTTTAATAAAATAAAAGAATTTATTCCTTTCAATTTTTTCAACAAAATTTGATTAACACGAGTGTTTTGACTGAAAATACAAATTTAAATACTTGAGAATGGTTTTGAATAGATATTGTGGATTTTTATCCATCTTAAATTATTTTCTTATTTGTTGAGATACAAAATTTTTATTTAATGACTAAATGTGAGAATATTCATCTAAATATTATACATAATAAATAGTTACAATATGTGATGATGATAATGATATTATGTTTTGTTTATGTTGCCTTATCCTTGCATTTATTATATCAAGCTTGATATTGTACTTACTTTCATTATATATATTAAAACAAAAATTTCGGGAGTAATGAAAGATAAAATAAAAAATGTGAAACGATTGTACGATTTAATATATATACTAATTTGTTTCTCTATTTTTCTTTTATTTGATATTTTTAGTTTTTACTTTAGCTTTTATCTATTTTATTCTAACAATTTATTTTTATCTAACCTATCTTTCTGGTCTGAACTTAACCAAACATAATAAATAATAAATACAGTACATTATATTAATTTTGATACATTAAAGCATTTTTACGCTGTGTATCAATACGTTATTTCTTAATATAATCTTTTACCATCAATATAAATTTACAACATATATATTTATAATATAATATCTATACTAACAAAAAAAATAATCCAATTCTATTAATTTTTATTTGAACGAGATGATGGAAAGTAAGAGAGTAAAAAAGAAAAAAAAAAAAGAAAAAAATAAAAAGTGACAATTTAAATTGTTTGAATAAAATAAATGATAGATAAATGTATTTATTTTTTACTTATTTTCTTTAATTATTTTAATATTATTTTAAAATGATTTATTATCATTATTATAATATAAAACATAAAGACCGATAAAATATTTATAATATCATAGTTATGTAATATAAATAATCAATAAAATATTTAGGATATATTTACTAAATTACATGAAAAGATAATCAATTTATCTAATTTTTCCACGATATTTTTGTAAATTGTAATTTTTTGGCCAATCATTGATTATAAAGAAACTCTTTTTGGCATCTTACACCTTTCCACAGTTGATTACAAATGATACAGTATTTTCTTAACGTTTATTTATTGTCTCCTTACATTTTCTTGTAAGTTCAACTTAGATAAAGCTGTGGAGCTACTTCATCTAAATGTTCATAGCCTGATATCTAGGACTGTGGACCTACTCCACCTAAATCTTCCATAGCCTCACATCTGAGGTAATATGTTCCATGGCAGAAAAGGATAAATTATTTTCACGTATATTTAAATATTTCATTTTCTACTATGATTTTCTTTCTCATCAGATCACCTGTTATAATTGTCTTTGAAAAATTGGTAGCATGTTTTTGATAACTTGGATAGAAAAGTTTGAATTTGTAAAGGAAAAAAAAAGTGATGGAAAGGTGGTGAGAAAAAAGACAAAAGTGTGTGGGGCATGTGCATGAAGAATTCACATGGTGGGACAGTGAGTGATTAAGGAAAGGAAAGGAGAGTGGAGAGTGGAGAGTGATGTGAGGTTGATTGCAAGTAACTAATGCAAAAGCCTATGCTATGCTATGCTGCCACTGTAACCAACACCAGACGCTTTCAAGCGTCTTATCAACACTTATTCTTCCTCTCACCACCTGTCCCATCTTATTATCACAACTTTTCAAACAACTATACCAATTTCTTAAATTAACAATTTTTATCAAATTAATTTGTAAACTAACTAACTAATATAAAATGGAATAGAACCATACAATTACATAATTTAATTATATAAATAAGTTTTATATTTTTAAATAAAAAATATTATTATATAATTATAATTTTAGATTTTTTAAAATGATTAATATTTTATTTAATTTTTATGTTATTTTTTGTTTATTTTAGAAAATTAATATATATTTTTAATTTCAGAGAATTTATTTTATTTAATTTAGTTATAAAATTAAATATTCATTAATTTTATTTCAATAATTTTTTATATGTTATATATATATATATATATATATATATATATATATATATATTTTTTAATTTAAATAACTTTAAAATTGAGTTTTTTTCAAAGATTAGTTCATTTGTAATGTTAGCCTTTTTTAGCTTGAAGTAGGAAAAAAATTAAAATCAATTTAATAAATGCTGAAAATAATGTAATAATTAGTTGTTTTTATAAAGATAAAAATAGGCAAGGATAAATAAAAGAATCAAGAATAATTAAAAATGTTAAAAATATAACCTATAAACACTTAATATAAATTATTCTTAAAGCAATTTACAAAATAGTTTATATTAATAAAATTAATTTATAAATTAGTTAAATAAATTAATAAACAAATTTTTAACTTTGTTAAATGCATTTTATATTTTTTTATTAATAATTTCCAAAACTTATTAAATTCTACACTTTAAACTATAAATTAGTTATTATAACATTCAAATGAGTGTGACTTTTCTATTCTATTTAACATTTAAATTAATGTTTTATTTAGATGAATAGGTAGATTTGAGAGATAATAGATTTGAAGAGTATGATAAATTTGATTAATATTTTATTTTTTAAATTAAGAATAATGTATGATGACAAATTTATTTTTGTTTATGAAAGAGCGTCAGTTAATAATGAAATGTTTTTATCTTTATATAAATGTCAAATTGTTTTTTTTATTCTCTACACATGTATAAAAAATATTTTTTAAAAATTCATTCTTCTATATTCCATCAAATATTCTTATCCATCAAAATACTGTGTAAGTGTAAATGTTTAATATATTCAATTTGAATGATATAAATAACAGAGAATTCACATTTATTAATTAATTAATTAATAAATGTCTCACCTAAAAGATAAAATCCAAGTACAGGCTATTTATTGATTAAATTATTGTTTTTTTTCTTGATTGACATACTTCTATGCAATAAAATATACTTATTTTAAAAAACATCATACTCAAAAAAAAAAATTTATGAATAAACATCTCACGTATTAAAATAAAAATGGTCGGGCGGTAAGAGTTATAAATATGGTAAAAAGACACATTTTAATTCTTTTGTTTTGAAACGATATTGGTATTCCAATTAATAAAATAAGTTTTTAAATTCTTAAAATTTGATTTTTTTCAAATAAAAATGTGAAAATCCATTTTTTAAAATTGACATAATCAAATTTAAAATACAAATATAGACTCAATTATGAGTGAAAATAGAGGGACCAAGAATCATTAATTTTCTTTCTGAAACAAGAAATGGACAAGGTTTGCATACATAACGAGACACATAGGGAGAGGCGCGTGGAGAAAGAAAAGGAGTAAAGGATGATGAAAAATAACAGGGTGCTGAAAAGACAGGATTCGAATTTATGCACATAACATTAATCAATGGAGACACCCTAACCACCCATCATGTTCCAAGACTTGCCAGCATCATATTTCTTTTTTTTTTTTTTTTTTCGTGTGACTCCATTAATTTTCAACACTATTCCTTCTTGTATTTTCACTCACAATAACAATTAAATCTTATTTATTTCACTACCTATCTATTCCATCATCCATTCATTACAATTTTTGGTATATCCAGGGAAAAAATATCCTCCTACATATGGTGCACTCTTTTCTTATGGCATAACCAGAATCTTTAGTTATTACCTATGTAAATTGTACTAGTAAAAATTATGCACAAGATCTTGCATGTCCTTTCGTAATTTATTTTCCTTACCATGAACATGATGTGATCCATTATTACTATGATTTGGGAATCTTAAGGAGTGGACCCTCCTCTAGTAAAAAGGTTGTTGTTTTGTTGTAATAGTGGAAGAGAAGAGAAGAGGAACACGTAGATGGCTTAGAAATGTGTGCGATGAGGTGTCTGTTCCAAGGACAGTTGGAAATGAACTGGACTGGAGGACACTTTAAATAGGACATGTGAATCTTTGGTCCCATTTTATCTCTTCTTCTATCTACAGATATCTTCCTTCTCAATTAATCCATTAATTTATTATATTAATCCACTTCTTCGTTTTTAACTCCAGTTTCAATCATTTTATCTCAGAAATAAACATGTTAAAAACTTTATTACGTTGAAATATATAATTTTATTATTTTATCATTTTGTAAGTAATTGACTAAAAACTAAAACAATATAATTTAATATATATTATTTTAGTAAAAATAATATTAAAATTTTATAACGGTCACTTTAAAACAATTACTGATTTTAAAATAAAGATAAATTATTTAATTATTTATTTTATTAAATAGATAGATAAACTATCTTGTATTTATTAAAAAGATAAATTTTTTGAATTAAAATATAATATCAATGATGTATCTCGTATAATAGTATAGATAGTTTTTAAAATTTAAATTAGGAATATATAAATCGATTTATCTTTTTACATTGTTCAATGTTTTAGAAAATAATTGTAAATCTAATGTTTTAGAAAATAATTGTAAATTTAATCTTATTAGTGCTAGAATAAATAAATTATACTATACATCAATTAAGAATACTGACTCTACCAGTTATCAATTACTCAGATCCATATGTTGGGTCAACCTCTTCATAATACTTATTTCTAAGAGTTTAATATGTGACAAAGGAATAATTTTCAATAAACTTTACATCTCCCACCTCTATCAAAAGACAGATTGAATAAATTTTACACCTTCCCCTGATAAAGGATAAAGAATAGTAATTATATCTTTGACGAAAGAAACCCTACATCTTCTCTCTGACATAAAGTAAAAAAAATAATCATGTGCTGCTATAAATAGTGAATAGTAACAAGAGTAAAAAGTATGTTTTATGTAATACAAGTCATACTAAATCTCTAATGATAACTACTGACTTAAGGATGCCTTCTGCAGGTACCTCTTCTCTTGTTCCAGACCTCAGACAAAGAAGTTGTTGGAGTTCATATCTTAAAAGTATTATTATTACCTCAAGGTCCCTTAAGAACATAAACTAATATTAGATAAATAATATTAAATTAAACATTGAAATTTTATGTTTTCTAACAACTTTGCATTATTTTTTCATTTTACATCTACTAGTCCTTTTTAGAAATTAAATATTGAAATTTTATGTTTTCTAACAACTTTGCATTATTTTTTCATTTGTTAATATGAATTTACATCTACTAGTCCTGTTTAGTTTTCGCCTCATATTATTGTTTTCTTATAAAGAGTCTATTAGTTAAACTCCTTACGTTAGTAAATATTATTTATTTTTTTTGGGATTATATAATTGATAGGAAACAATATTAGATTTTTAATATAATATATTTTTATCTCCTAAATTATTCAGATTACTAAAGGTTTAAACTAAATTATTAGTTATGTTTCTAGAAAATACATATACAAAACTATTATTGACTTTTTTTAAGTTTTTTTTTTTTTATATTATCACATGTTGTTAGATAGAGATCTCTCTTATTCTGATTATTTCAAAAGTTCTCGAAGTTAGTTGAGTGAAGATTAATACTGATGGAGTTTTTAGAGGGTGTCTGGCTTTATTGACATGTACTGATACTTTTCAAGGTAGTAGGGGCAAGTATAAACTTTTCCTCCTTTCTTGGGTTTCAGAAGTCTTTATATAATGAGGTTATGAGAACTATTTTGACTATTAAACTTTTTTTGAGTAAAATTTTAAGAGGGATTTGAGTGTGACTCTTCTCTATTTTGTCAAGTTTTTGGTTCACATAATATCATTCATTGGTCTTTAAGAGGAATATGGGGAAAGTATACAAGGACCTGTCAAAATATTGAGTTGAAAGTTTTTCATATCTTTTGAGAGGAATCACTGTATTAGCAAACTAACTTCTCTTAACATTGAGAATAAGTTAGATTTTAAGTGGAATAATATTTTACTTGTCATTATATTAGACTTTTTTCAAAATAGATATAAACTTCCATATTTCATTTTTGTTTAAGTTAATTGAAAAGTGTGTGTTGTTTTTTTTTTTATATAAATTTGACTTAATTTCCCATAATTTTTTTTTTCAATAATATATTTCATATAATGATATATCATTGTTGAGGTTTTAGATATCAACCTAATTGGTCAAAGTCTAAACAACTTTACACTCAAAGGTATAATTATAAATAAAAAATTAAGAGTAATATTATTATCCATGCATTCTTTTTTCAGATGCAGGACATGAATGCTTACACCATACTCATTGTTATGGTGCATGAATATTTGGTCTAACTAGTGTTTTATGTGAGTTTTGTGAGATTTGTGGTGCATGAATATTTGGTCTAACTAGTGTATTATGTAAGTTTTGTGAGATTTGAGGTATACAGGTTAGGTTTATAATTTTAAAAAATATTTATAAGTTTTTGAGTTGTCCAAATTCATGATCAAGTTCTCATATTCTCTTAGAAAATGTATTTTTAATAGTAATTATAATATTTATTTAGAGAATAGTATTCATCTGAATAAAACTTATAGGTACTATTTGAATTGTTCCGCCATGGTATCATATTTATAATTTATTGTTAATGCATGCAATAAAGAATATTCTATTAGGTATGATCAAATTGAAATTTTATGTCTCAATGATTAAATATAGATGGTAAAAGATTTTGTACTTAAATGTATTTTATTTATTAAGGTTGTCATAATCATAGAATAGCCTTAGAATGAATGAATTAGAATTTTAAATGTTGAATAATAGTTTAAGTGAATTTAAACTGATTTTAATAAAATATTATTATTTAGTTTTAATATAGTAATATGTACGAAGTAGTTATATATTATTTTGAGGGAAAAATAACGAGAAGATCAACAAGAATGAGAATTGAGTCAACCCACATTAAGTTGGGGGTCTTCTTTCTTATATGTTGTTCAACTTTCTCATTTCTACTCAACATGGAACTTAGACTCACACTTGAATACCTAACAATCTCCCCCTCAAGTCATTTGTTGGGAGAATCCGAGAGGGGAAACCTCAAGAATGAGAAATGAGCCAAGTCACATATAAGGGAATGATGTCACTTTCAACCCAAAACCTTAAAGCATTAGGTTTGTGGATCTTTTTCCTTGTATATTGTTTAACTTTCTCATTCCTACCTAATGTGGGACTTAGACTCACACTTGAATACCTAACAATCCCCCTCTCAAGTGAGAGTCCCTCCTCCACATTGATACATTCCCTCTCGAACGGAAGCAAACGACCCCACTTATACGAGGCACACTTGCCTGAAATCTCCATTATGAAGACTTTCGATGCAAGGTCAAACTGAGCCCATTCGCCCGGGTTTTCTTTCTTATATATTGTTCAACTTTCTCATTCCTACCCAATGTGATTCTTAGACTATTATGAAAATAAAGAGAAGAATAAAGATGAACAAAGGACATGAGAATCCAATGTGATTCTTAGACTATTATGAAAATAAAGAGAAGAATAAAGATGAACAAAGGACATGAGAATGAAAATAATATTATGAAAATAAAGAGAAGAACAAAGATGAACAAAAGACATGAGAATGAATATATGCTCTCTGTTTTTCTGTGTGTTTCATTTAAAATAAAGAACTGAATATATACAAGTACTGTACCCATTCTAGGTATAGCTAAATAACGAAAACAAAATAAAATTATTACAATCTGATAATGTCATAAAAACAAATAAACAGAATTGATGATAATTTGATTCCACCATAAAGACAAAATCAAATAATTAGTTTCCTTCTAGAAGCCTTCTATCCAATCCATATCCTCTGAAACCCCCCGCAAGTTGGGGAGCAAATATTGATGAGACCCAACTTGGAACAAATATTCTTGAAAGACTGAGGACCTAAGGCTTTAGTATAAATGTCTGCTAGTTGCTCT
>Ga0099824_1010309_pt1 | contig 11091 bp, 4 predicted proteins | sample SiratrowhiteBW_FD_76837 | JGI IMG/M metagenome (GOLD analysis project Ga0099824, IMG submission 76837) | Root nodule microbial communities of legume samples collected from California, USA - Siratro white BW | ecosystem: Host-associated > Plants > Roots > Nodule | place: USA: California... | reverse complement strand
TATATATATATATATATATATATATATATACAAAGTTATATTTTATTTTTTATTTTGTGAGAAAACTAAACATTAAAGTCTCATACATTCTTTTAATCCATCTTTCTTAGATTTAAAGAAACCAGAGAAAAAAAGCACTTTTTTTTTTTCAATTTCCCAGTCCATGCATGCTTTCCTTTCTCTTTTTGCTGTATCAAACTGAGTATAAGAGATATATTAAGTGTGTTTTAGTTTAATTTTGATATGCTTTAAGACTAAAGATTTTAAGAGTATACACTAATTAAAAATTAAGTTTAACTATATTTTTAGTGCCTGAAATTTAGAATAAATCTGATTTTGCCCGTTCAGTAATAAAAAAATAGCTTACCATGTTTAAAAAAATATAACTTTAGTCCCTAAATAATATATTTAGACAACTAAAATAAAATTAATCCCAATTCTTTATTTTTTAGAGGTTAAAATTATTATTTAAAATTTGAGAAATTAAAATTATTTTTTTATTAATTTTGAAGATAAAAACATATTCATTCTAAATTTTAGAGATTGAAAACATAACTAAATCTAAATATTATTATTTAAGATAAAAAAAATATTATTGGAAAATTATCAAATTTTAATTACAATTAGAAAATAGTATTGTACCTATCTACTTAAGAGATATTTGCATTGGAAATATATTCTAATTATTACGAAAAATAATACTTTATTAAGTAATTCACTATTGAATGATCTCTTCCATTGAGTATTGGACTTATAACTAAAATTAGGTGATTTGGTACTTATTAGTTTAGTAGCAGAAAAAGTGAAACCCAATATATTTCTTTAAACCCTAAACACAAAAAAATTATAAATACACTACAATCAAAGAAAGTATATACTGATTTTTTTAATCATATCTATTATTCAAAAGTTTTGAATAACTTAAGCATCGAAAATTTTTGGCAGATAAATCTCTCATATTCATACACGATTATCAGAGTTCAAACCTAAAATGTTCAATAACTCGTCCAAGACCATTCCATCTTCTTGTAAAAAAAAGTATGAAAAAAAATCTAATATTCCAATTAAATTCTTTTCTGTCTCATTCTACTTATTTGTCCTTCCACTAAAAAGTACATATTTAATTTTCCTGGTAACCTTTTCATCCATTGGCTATAATGTTATTGGAAGAAGAGAAAGTTCTCCCAAAGAACTCCCCTTTAGCTAGCCAAAAACCTGTTTAATGTGACCATATATTTGAGTAATTTAATGTGAGTTTGAATTAAAGTTTATAAGTTTGAACAAAACTTTAAGATTCATAAACTGAATTTGTAACCAGTGAAGTGAATATGATGATGACAGTGGAGGAAGACAATAAGAGTACGGGGATTAGTGAGAAGGCATAGCAGCTTCGGGAACACTTTAGTTAGTTCTAGTGAAACTTTTCTTGTTTTCCACTTTTACAAAAAAATAAAATCATCAAACTACTCTAAATTGAATTCCAAATGGAAAACCAAATTTTGGCATATGGAGATTATGTGAAAACTCCAAGTTGTCTTGTGTGTATTATTATTTTTTCCACAAAAAATATATCTCCACACGTTAAAATGATATTATCTTGACGTAAGATTGCCCATGCACATGAAAAGAATGGATCTAGAAATATATATATATATATATATATAAAAGAATTGTGTTCTCACAGAATTAGGTTTATCCACATATTGACCAACACTAACGTTTTTACTTTGGTTGTTGTAGATGTTTACGTGAGCTTCTTCACCTTTATTAGTTTAAAGATGAAGGATTGTCTAACATTATAGGAAGTACAGCAACCCACTCGTTGATTAGTACGCGGTCAAACATTTAATTCCTATATAGGAAGGGAACTTTGTTGAATACCCAACTAATTGAATGCTTCAATTTAAAATCTCATACAAACTTTTAACGTGAACATTTTTGTGCCCACACTGAAACGTGTTTAGGGTTTAAGATCAGATGAGAAGTCAAAGAAATACCACCCAATTGGCTTATGAGGGTTCCCACTCTATAGCAAATCATGTCCTATCATGTCCTATGACAACATAATGAACAGGCAAGGCAAAGAGCAGATGCAACCTAACTAGTATTGTACAAGTAGATTAATTACACCACCTTCTTGAAGAAACATTAAAGGTTTATGAGCATTCTCAACAAATAAGAAACTACAACAAATTTTGAAGACTGCTTTATTATATCAAGGGAGACATAAAGACAAATTGACTTCAATACAACTAAGAGTTTTAACTTTTTATAGAAGAAATAATGAATAAATCAATTTCACTTTATCATATAGTCTCAAATCAAGATTCACATCAAAGCATTTCTATGCACAAATGTCCTTGATTCAATCCAAGATGGACATTATATCTAAAGTTTCATTTAGCCACTTCTCACATTGAAGCAAAAAGAGGTAATGACATATAAAAAGGTCAAAGAAAAAAAATAGTCACCCAAACCCCCATAAGAATTCCTTCCAAGTTAAAAGGAGTAGTGATTGTGATGGCTAAAATAAAAACTCCTCACACTAGTCTTAACATCAGAAGTTATATAACCAATGACACTAATTGTGTAGTGGGGCAATGTGTGATAATAGACTTCGGTGATACCAATTTTGTAGTGGGCAATGTATGATACTAGACTTCGATTCGACCCATCTCAACACTACAAAAAGAGAAAAAAGATATTAACACAACAATGTTGTTGCAATTTTTTGCCAAGACAACTGAAAAGCTTGATTTTGGAAATGACGTCTAGCACAAGTTTCACACAAGTCAGAACCATATTCCTAAACAACAAATAAACAATGAGGGTCATGAGAGCCCGTTTTTCGGAATTTCAATACCATCATTGAAGGATTCCCAAGAGTGATTATAATGCTTCAGACGAAAATCTCACGTCAATTTTGGCTCAATGGTCACCCTTACTTGTATCACACTATTGTCTGCAAATCCTGTTAGAAAGACTTTCGTTTGAGTTGGTCATTAAGACAAACTATATCGAAGCCAACACCAATTAACCATGAATAAAATCTAATAAGAAATCATAACATTACTCTAAATCTAAAGCCTTAAAATAATAAATTTATAATTTTTTTCTTCTTATATGTTTACTTTTTCTTACTCAATTTTATTTAATATGAGACATTTTACTCACACCTTTCTTCAACATTAGTAAAATATATAATATATAATAATTAATGTTCCTTTTTTTAAATGTTCTCCTTTAAAATCTCTAAAACAAAACTTTTTACTTGAATAAGATAAAACTAAATAATGTTTGCTTGAGAATATCCATGTCTAAATATCACATTGAATCATCAATTAAATACATATTTAATTTTATTGCATAACTTCAATTTTCTAATATAAAAGTTGAATTCAAAACTTCAAATACCAAACCATATCTAAGAACCTAAAAATTTGTTCAAGAATAGAAATGGTATAACTAAAATGGAATATGAATACTCTAATATTAAAGTAAAAAGTTTATAAATAGAAAAATTTAGTAACTAAAGCTTCATTTAAAAAAAAATATCACAATCTCTCTAAAACTCTTTTATCTTTTCTTTTTTTGTCTTCTCTCTAATATTTTAATTAATTTGTTCATCCTTTTGAAGATTAGAGCATGTCATGGGATTCCTAGTTAAGAACAAAGTAATATTATTCGATCAGAATTTTCATTAGAGTAAGTTTCTTCTCGCCTTTTTTCATTTAATTCGATTTTGAGAAGTATTGCATGATCGAGAAAAAATTGTTTGCATGTGGAGTTTCTGAACCTAAGATGAGTATCTGTTAGTCGAGGATCATATGGGTATGCTCAGAACGTTAATTAGGATTTTGTGTACATGTTTAGCGTTCTTGTGAGCTTTGTGGAGTTGGAGCTTTTGGTTTAATGTTTGCAATGTAAATAAGTAAGAAAGGTAACTTTATATTTCAATAGTATCCTAGGTTAGATGATTTGGATGTGGAGGTGACATGGTCACACTATATGAAAAAACTTGCAAGGATTAATAGGTTGAATTGAGTTTGATTTTTAACTAAATTATATTGATTGAATATGTGTGTAGTGTTTAAATGATATGATATAGGGTTGTGAAAGAAAAGTTAGACTACTTGATGTGCATTGTTTTATAGTTGTAGAAAAATATGAAATTGGATTTTGAAAACCTTGGCAACTTACTTGACTCATTGGGCAAGCCACAAGCTCATTGGGAGAAATTTTAGAAATTAAAAATCTGAGAACATTATTTGATGAGCCAGGCAATTTCACTAGGTGAACAAGCTCATTGGGTGAATTTTTCTGAATTAAAAATCTGAGAACATTATTTGATGAGCGAGGCAATTTCACTAGGTGAATTTAGCCTCCAATGAATTGGTCATTGGGCGAGTAAAGTCTCACTGGGTGAGCTATTAAATAAAAGCTCCTAAGAGACCAGTCGCTACGTGAGTCAATCTCTCACCAGATAAAATTCTTTTTAATAAAAATCTAAGAACTTTGGTTGTTGGGAGAACCTAATCTCATTAAGCAAATTTTATTAATTGATACATCTAGTGAAAGTGTTAGCTAATACTTATTTATGAAATTATTTTATTTTGTTTTAATTTCTATGTTGAAATGTTTTTCCATATTAAAGTTATAATATTAATTGGTATAATGTATCCTTTATTTCTCTACAGAGTAAAGAAACTATATCTATTTCATGTTAGTGATGTTTGATTTGAATTAGAAATATATAAATATATGTTGAAAGATATGATGTATGATGTAGACATAATTATTCTCATAAAAGGAAATACTATGATGAGATGTATAATATATGTATTGAATTAGAGATTGATCTAGAAGGAAATATCCTAACTCTAATCACATAGATGAAATTTATCAGGTGATAAAAGTCCTTGGAGGTTTATATGACAAAGTCTGTGATTTGACATGTAGATTTACCTTGTTATATGAAAGAATTTAGTTCTTATTTTATGTAATTGTACTTGAGAGATAATAAAGTGAATATAGTATGAAAGTGTAGATTTTTTAATTAAATTCAACACATGTATCTTTCGAAAGTAGAGTAAAGTAGTTTATATAGTATGTGAGTGAAATTTTGACATGAGTTACAAATTTCAATTATTTTGAAGACATTTGATTTTATGAAATATTTAAATAAATGAGACTTAATTTGAAATGTAGATTTGTTAGTTTTAATACAAAATACTATATGAATGTTTTTTTCAACTCTACCTTATATTTTTTTATTTACATATGTAATGTTTGGATTCATATGTTACATTATGAAAAAACTCACAAAAATAAATTACAGAGCTAGAAAGATTATATATATATATATATATATATATATATATTGTTTATTCATATATATTTTGAGTTCATATAAAGAGAGTTTTCTTTGAAAAAAAGAACTTTCTAAAGAATGAATCTATGTAACAGGAGATATTACACCGTTCCTGCACTATCCTAGTTCAGTTGCGTGAATTTATTTATAAAGATAAAATTCTCTAATTAAAGTTTATTTATTTATTTATAAAACTCTAAGTGAAACGTTAAATTGTTTAACCTCATCACCACTAAAGTAAAATGCGTCATTACTTTTTGTAAACAAAAATGAGTGGAATGAAGCCAAAGGCCCTAGCATGGAGGTAATCATAAGTTTTGTGTAATTTGATTTAAAAATGACCGGATTGTGGAAAAAGATGTGGCATCTGGAAGTGGGTGAGATAAAAAGAAAGGTAAAATCAAAAGTTGGCTCAGCGGCATTATCCAACTATGCGTTGCTATAATCATTTTGCTTTTGACAACAAAGTGCCCAAGCACTTCAAAGTCTACATAAATCAATTGCCACAAAAGAAAAATGGGAAATAATGAAACGGTAAAATAAATGTTATCATTATCCCCCATTTTATGGGATTCATGATGCCCTTAACTTTTATATTTAAACTTATCATATGCTCATTATCTAGCTATATGGGTAGTTATTTTAGTTAAATTTAAATTTAATATATATACACACACACACTTTCAATTCACAAACCCATTAAATTAATTAATAATGTTAACTAATACGTGACACACTCTAACTAAATATGAAAATATTATAATTATTTTAATATTAACTTTTACATAGTTGCGTCTGTTTACAACAAAAATCATACAAAATAGCAAGACACTATCAATTAGAGTATGTTTCAAGGTTAATAATATCTTCAATGTAAATCAGTCGAATTAAAATACTTCTTTAAACAAAATTAAAAACTAAATATCTTTGTTTCAAAATAGATGAATAAAAAATTAAAAATAAGAGACCAGAATTATATGTTAATCCAATAAATTTAAAAACAAACATGTACTCGCATGAAAATGTGACAAAAAAGTATAAACGAAGATTTTACTGTCATATCATATCTATTTGATATAAAATTTAACTTCCAATTTTTTTTTCCGGAATGTATAATTTCCAAAAAAAATTAATTGCATATTTAGTTCGTCGGTTTATTAAAATTAAACAATATTTTTTTATCATCTAATTATTAACTGAAAACGTTATTTGTTGATTAGTGATAACGGTATTGATTAATGACATATTAATAACAAAGTTCAACAACAAACTTTAACAAAAATTATAATAAAAATATATTTTTATTTTTATTAACATTTAAATTATACATTAACATATTGATAAAAAAATTATATATTAATCATGGATTATGAAATAGCTTAATTTTTTTAACAAGCGGATCAAATGTGCACTAAAATTTTTTAAGACCACAATTGAATACTTGTCAACTATATATCCTAAAAGTGGATCTAAGAATAAAAATGAAGCTTAATTAAATTTTAACTTACTGTATGAGTATTTTTTATGGGTTTTTACTAAAAAATTTGTTAAAAGTGCTATATTGTTTTCAATTAAATTTTTATCATTGGATTACGTGTGATGTGATTATTATCTGTCTTTATATAAAAAATAGAAAAAGTATAATTAAATTTTAAGTATCTTATAAAATAAAATATTTTACTTTAAAAGCATATAAAAAGATCATTTCTTATAAAGATGATGAACTTATAGAAATTAGTTTTTTTACTACTATTTAAATTTGTGAGGTGTTTTAGACTACAAAATCAAAAGTCGTGTTATTTACTTGATTTAATATGACAAAAAAAATTTGATAACAAAAAAATTTAATGATAACTCAATTCAAAATAAATAAATTTATAAAAACATATAGAATTTAATTATGATTTTAATTTTTCATATAAAAATAGTAAAATAATAATCACATCATATCAATTGATCCTAAGATCAACCTATAACCATTAAATAAATAAATAAATAAATAGATAGATAGATAAATGAAATTTTGTAATAAAAAATCATTGAGAATTATCTTTAAATTATAAGAAACTTAAAATTTAATAAATGGTAAAATGATTTGATATAAAGTAAGCAATGATGAATGTTCTAGGAGATTGCATTAAGGAAGAAAAGAATTGTGAATGTTTGCTGACACAATAATTATGCAACAAAAGGAGGCATCACTTGCGCTTCTAAGTTGGACTTTGGGTTCGCATGAAGGTTTTAGGGGTCCACCCCTCCCCAAATTCAAGGACCTCCTTTCTTTTGCTTAATCGTCTTTTCGGGGCTACCACATTTCACCCTCCATTTCATCCAACACATCAAAAATTTCTTTTCTACCCAACTTTTCCCAACAAAAAACTGTATTAGTATTCCTTTCAACTTTTACTATAGATTTGTTTCGATTTCAAGTCTTCGAAGATGAATCACTGTGTTTAAAATATTATTAATTTTGAAAATTAAAAATTTCAACTTTAAAAGGCGTTTCAGATTATTAAAATAAATGTGTATTTAAACTAATTTTTTTCTCGACTTTTAAGTAAGTTTTTTAGATGAGAACTAAAGAAACAAGGTGTCTGATCTCAAGTCTCAATCACCATATTTAATATATTATCTATTATAAATTTTGGAACTTTTTATAATTTTATCTTTAAAAAACATATAAAATTAGGAAAGATTGTATATTTAAATTAATCTTGACCTGATCCCTAAACAATGTGATTATACTAAATATAAATGAAACAAGTTTCAAAACCATTATTTATATTTATATTTTTTTTAATTTTTCATACTGTTAATCTTTCCTTTATACAAGTATATCTCATCTTGTCCTATTTCTATCTATATTAATTATTTATATTATTATTTATAATAATATATACAATTAGATGATAAAATATATTAATAAAGTATTCATTAAAATACTTACAAATTTATAAGGTAAATAGTTGAAATATTAGACATATCTTTATGTATAAATTTTAATAGATAATATAAATTTTAATAGATATATGAGTAAAAATATTATATTATTCAACTTGTTCTGTCTCATTTCACACCTGAATATAGAAATATATAATTAAAGATCAAACTAAGAAAGGCAAGGAGAATTCAGGTATCCGTTGTGATTGCCAAACATTTTGGAGTACATTTGCTGTTTTATACAATCGACGCGCATTGTTCGTTAAACGTTGATTTTCTTTTATTCGAGGGATTTTATGTTGTCACAACTCAAATCCCACCAATTCCACTTCTCGACTGCCTTACAAGCTACGATAAAAGGGGTTATATGTAACTTACATACTTTTTACACAATAATAAAAAATTATACATTTTATTAAATAATTATCAAAATATTAAAAAATAAAATTACAATAAAATATGTACAAATAATATATCTTTTGTTAATTATTATAATTAATATAATAATAACATTTTTAATGTTTCATCAATATTTATATAAATAAGTACCTACAAAAATAAATTTCTATTCCTAATTGTTATATATTTTAGAGAAAATTATTTTTCTTTCATTAACCTATTACAATAATAAAAGGCGAGTTAATAAACTAATGATACTAAAAGGAGCATCTTTGATATATAATATACGTTTTTTTACTTACTTTTCTTTAACTGCCATAAAGATAAATGGAAAAAAATTAAACCAAAAGACCCTGATAAACATAAACAATTAAACTTTTAGATAGAGATCATTAATGTAATGAGTAATTGATTCACTTCTCACTACTATAATATGGTAAAAACAAATATTCTTTATTTTATTTTATTTAGTATGTATTTTTATTAATATTATAATAATATGCAATGATATTTTTCATTTAGTTTACATTATTTTTTATTTTATTTTAATAATATTTTAAAGCTACAATAAAAAACACTAATGTAAAAAATTAAAAAAAAAATTAGTAATAGACCGGAAAAATAAACAGAAACTAGCATTTAGTGAGAAAATAATATATACATAATTAAAAAATAATTATCCACATTCTACTTATAACTAAGCTCTAAATATTTAGAATATTTGATTTTATATAATTAATTATTTTTGTATCTTATCTTTATGAAAATGTATAATAAACAGTATATTTAATTATTTTTTTCCATATAATAAATTAAACCCCACACACAGTCACACACACAAATCCAGGAAGCAATAAACAGTTTATTTTCTTCTATTCATAGTGAGTAGAATTCATAGTAGAATTTAAATTCTATTAATTTTATTAATAAATTAATCATTTTTATTAAATACCTTTTTCCTGAAATTTTGATATGAAAAACAAAAGAAGAGTTACTAAAAGTAAAACTTTAATTAAATGAAATATATTTTAAAAATACTATTTTTAAATAAAATAAAATATATTAAAGTTTGTTTATATTTAAGATGAATTATCAACTAAACTTTTTTTAATACTTGATTACAAAAGTATCATAAATAAAGAGGTGTGCAGTTACATCCCAATAAAAATTGACTGGAGTGAATTTTTCTATTTATACTATTAAAAAAAGAATAAAAATTTAATATTTGATAACTTAAATATGACTAAGAAGAATGACAAAATGTATGTAAAAATTATTATATAAATAACATTATATGCATTTAAATTTCATATACTATAAAATATTACCAATGCCGTTAATACTAGTCATGCATCTTTTAATAACTTTAAATACACTCTTAATTGTTAATTAAAATTTATTTGAAATAGTAATTTTTGACTAATTTCACTTTTTATTTAATGGTTTCTATCTTAATTTTGTAGCTTTTAATAAATTTTACTCAAATAAGATGTTAGTGTAATATATCTAAATCTTTTAAATACACCACCCAATATGTACTGAAATATATTAGAATTCATTAACTCAGTAGGTCTCACTTCTTTTTAAGCCTCTCCCCCAAGTTTTGTTGTATTTAATAATTGTTTTATCTAATAATAAAGTGTGTGTGTGTGTTCAAAAGTATTCTCTAATTGGGAATTACTTCTATGACTATAAAGGTCAATAAAATTAGCATAAATGATTTTAATGGGTGGATGTTAATCGATTCACTTAACATTATGGTAAACCGATAGTTGAATTTTCACTAAAAGAAGTACTCATATATAGTGTTGTTTTGTATCTTGAAAAGGATTGTCTTCAAAAGAGTGGAACTATTGTTTCCAATTTCATTCTTTTATAATTAATCTTTGTATTTCATAGTGAAAGTTATAAGAAAATAAAAAAAATATATATATAGTTACTTTTTCTAACAAAAAGTGTATGTTCTAAGTTTTGGGTAGATGGATATTAACAACTATATATAATATGGCTTTTTCTATGATTTAAAAATATTACCCCACGTGTAGGCTATTATTTTATTTTATTTTGTAAAATATGGCATCAAATTACTCACTATTTTGAACTCAATATTAGTAACCTGATCATATACCTAAGTCTTTTTTTTTTTATTTCTCATCAAACTACTGAAATTATTTCTTTCAAAGTAAATCCGTTTAAGAGTCAAACTTCAATTTATTATATTAATTGCTTGAAAATATGGATACAAAGTATATATGTAACATATAGTCTTCTATTATTATTATTATTATTATTATTATTATTATTATTATTATTATTATTATTATTATTATTATTATTATTATTATTATTATTATTATTATTATTATTATTATTATTATTAT
>Ga0099824_1010307_pt1 | contig 11093 bp, 6 predicted proteins | sample SiratrowhiteBW_FD_76837 | JGI IMG/M metagenome (GOLD analysis project Ga0099824, IMG submission 76837) | Root nodule microbial communities of legume samples collected from California, USA - Siratro white BW | ecosystem: Host-associated > Plants > Roots > Nodule | place: USA: California... | reverse complement strand
TATTAAAAATTTATATTTTTTTTTTTTTATATTATATATATTTATTTTATATATAATGTATATATATATATTTTTTTTTTATATATATATATATATATATATATATATATATATATATATATATATATATATATATAAAGACACTGACTGTTAACTATGTTATAAATATTTCATTTATATTTTATTTTTCAACATTTTTTACATCCAACAAATAGAAAAGAAAAATTAAAATATATTGTAAAATACTTTAATTACACTCAAATTAAATTCATATCACTCTATGATGTAATCCTCCCTTTTGTAAAAAAAAGAAAAAAAATATATAAATTAAGCTTTTTCTCTCTCACCCTTCATTCTCTATATCTCTCTTTCCCTTTTCTCTCATTTTCACTTTCCATACTTTATTTGTTTCAGAATCTGATGAAGCCATGAAGTAGCTGAAAAGCTTATAGGACCATTTTAACCGATCAGAATCTTAATTAGAGTAAGTTTCTATTTACTTTGAGCACCATTTGTTCTCTATTTTTTGTTAAGTTTTTGTCATCAATATTAGTGGGAACAGTTGAGAAAAGTGTTTCTCTCAACTTTATTAAGATTATATTGAAGTTTAATGTTATTTGGATAACTTGTTCTATATCCCTAGAGTAGGACAGATGTTATTGTCTGGTTAGAGGAATTGACTTGGGAATCGTTGTCTAAGGTAAGAGAAACTAGTTTTAAGCCTTTTAATAGTAACTTATGCTAAAAGCTTTGACTATGATGAGTTTTGGTTCCAAGTTTCAATTTTTATTACAGATGTGTCTTATGATGATATGGGTTAATTATGTATTTAGTATGAACTGTGATATTGATAATTTGATAGGCAGGAACTGTTACTGAACATTGTGAACTGTTGGATTGATATGGTTGTGTATGATGGAATTGAAGTTATAAATGTAATGTCTGAGTTATAGAGTCATATGTAATCATTTTAGTTGAAATGAAATTAGTGTACTGGGGATTGAAAGGAGATCAAGGTATCATGGTTATGTATGTCTCTATATGCTTTAGTATGATTGAATTGATGCGCTATATGTGATGAATTAGTTATAGACTTATACGTAATCACTATGGTTGAAATGAAACTAGTGTACTTGGGAGTTGAAAGGAAATCAAGGTACCATGGTTACATATGAATCTATATACTTCAACATGATTGAATTGATATGTTATGTGTGATGAATGAATTATAGGCTCATATGTAATCATTTTTGTTGAAATGAAGCTAGTGTACTGGGGGTTGAAAGGAAATCAAGGTACCTGGTTACATATGCACTTATAAGCTTCAGAATGGTTGAACTAATATGATTATTATTATGAATGAATGATTAATATGATTATTATTATGAATGAATGATGAGTTTATATGCAATCATTTTGATTGAAATGAAATCAGAATACTGAAGATTGAAAGGATCAAGATATGATGATTGTGAATGGATCATTGTGAAGTCAATAGGCTTTGGAATATAGTATAAAAGATTGTGATTGAATGATAGACTTATTTGTATTTGACTTGAGAGTTAATATTTAAATTCTTAAATCTATTCACTTCAATTCATTTTACTTTTACAAGTTGAAAACATTATTTCACTAGTTTATCCTTTCTTATCTTGTTGTGTTTGAACTACGACACGAGCAATGCAATTGCAGGTTTTGCAGTACCTTAAGGAGTATATGCCCTTAATTTGGTCTTTCTTTTGTCTTGTATGCACTTGTATATATGTTTGATGTATTTAAGGACTTTATGATCTTAAGTTGGTCTTTCTTTTGTCATGTAGATAGTTGTACATAAGTTTGATGTATTTGGATACCTTATGTAGTACTTTGAACCTTGAATGCATGTTAATACTTTGTAGTAGATATAAGTTAAATGTTTTGAGAAATAATTTTCTAATAATTTTGTTAAGCGAGAAAATCTAGCTCAAACGAATTTTGCATAAAAAAATTCACTCTACAAGTCTCGCTTGAACGAAATACAACTCACCTAAGCGAGCTCTTTATAAAAAAAAAACATATGTTCTCCGATCGATTTTTACTCAAGCGAAGAGGATTTCGCTCAAGCGGGATCCATTCTCCCTCAAGAGAAAGAAATTTCATTCTCACGAGGTCCATTCTCGCTCAAACTAAAAAAATGTTTTTCTTCTTTTATTTATTTTTTTCTTTTTTTATTAATTATTTTTGCAGTCTCAAATTATATTTTGTTTATTCATAATGTTTTTTATTAGAGTTGAATAAAAAATGTTATAGAATTTTTGATTGTTACATATGTGCTTTTTACTAGTTATGTCTCAATTTTTTACAAATCCTTATTAAAATCATGATGATCCATTTTATCATCACTTCTAATATTTTACTTTAACTATTTTCTTTTAAATGTAAATTTAGATTTTAATTAAGTTTTGTCATTTAGTTTTATAAGTAGGAATCCAACTTGTTTAAGAAGTTTATAGCAACTCAAGAAGCTAGTTTTACCAGTGTTGTATCCACCACTCAATCCAATTTTCACACCATCACAAATATGGAAAAAAAAAAAAAAATATATATATATATATATATATATATATATATATATATATATATATATATATATTATTACTCTATATTTGCGGTTTGGTAAAGGAAGAATTGGTTGATCATTGTTGCTTGTATTTCAAGTGCAAATATCTTTGAAGACAAGTTTGAAATCAATCTAAAAGAATCGTCCAACACTGCATCACGTGGCATTTTAAAATCAGTGAGAGAAACCGCAGATCCATGGTTTGTATGCGTGCAGCACAGTGATATGTTGACCATTGATTTCATATTTTTAATTCAATTTATGCCGAAATTGAGAACTTTTATGTCGTCCCATACATAACGTGCCCAAGGACAAATGGAGTGTGAATGACCTATACCAACTTTAGAAGAGGTTAGGAGGAAATTGAAAGATTTTGAAAGAAGAAAGAAGAATAAAGGAAATTTGATAATTTTAACTTTTCTTAATCAAATTGGCGTAGCCGTTAGATCTATCCGGGATCATACATATTTATAAGCATTATTAATTATGAAAAAACGTTAAATCAATTTGTTACTGGAAATGATTTAATAATAATATAATAATAGATAAAAGACACACGTGGTAAACAAAATTAAGAAATTAAAATAAATAAGATTATAAAACATGAAATTATACAATAAGTAATTAGATTAATATAACTAATAATACGATAATAGAAATATTTAAGAAATATAATGAATAAAAACTTTAGAATATTATAAACTAAAAATAATTCAATGTTATAAATTGCATTTAGTATGTAAGGTAAATTTTCAAATATATCACCATAAACAACATTGATTGATAAAATAATTTCTATATGTAATAAAGTTTGACCCTAAGATTTATTTATAGTCGTAGCAAAAAAATATATGATTAAAGAAAATTGTCTTTTCTTTATTTTCATATATATTTTTTATTATTTTACTCAAAATTATTGTTGGAATAAGAATTATATGACAAATTTCACTTCTGATTAAAATTTGAGAATTAATAATAGGGATGTTCAATCTCCTATTTGATTGATCAATATTATGCAACTATATTACGAAAGCTTCAATTACAATTGATATAAAGACGATTTTGAATAATTGATTAAATGAATCATTCAAAAAAAAAAAAAAAACCTTCTAAACCAAGCTTTGAACATCTCTATTATCTACATATACAAATAATTTGAACTCAAGTATATATTTTCTTTGTGATCTATCTATATCATCATATATCTATTTATTTGTGAAATAATCTCCAAAGTACAAGCTAAAATAGTATTTTCACTAAAATAAAGAATATTGCGCAAGTTTTTAAAAATGTTAGGATGGAAAAAAGCAGTTAAATCATCAAAAATGCTCAAGTTCAGATTCACAATTTGGAATGAGAATATGTGAGGTAGTTCAATCTTGCTTTAGTTTTTGTTAAATCTCATGTAAGGTCATCTTCAACTTTGTTATTAATCCTGATGTTCTTAATAAGTTACAAAATTATGTTGTATAAGTAAAAATATGAAGAATTCATTCTTGAATATTGAATTTCTAGCTTTGAATCTCTTTAAACTATAGCCAAAATTTGTATGAAATCACCTCTTAGAACAACTACCTTTCCATCAAAAGGTAGGTTAGATTAAAAGATATTGAGAATCATAGAATGTCCCTTATACATTCTAAAAGGTTCAAAACATACCTTACTTACCGTAAGTGTGTCATCTAATACTATGTTGTGGGGCTCTTCAGCCTCTATAGTCTCTTCATAATCTCTTTTCCTTCATGAAATTCATATACAAATTTTCGTCATAGATATCATGTTTGTAATTATCAATTGTTTTTATCTCTATCACAAATTAACTCTCAAATACCTTCTTTCCATATTTGTTGCAAATTTTCATTCTCACTTTTCTTTCAAATATTTTGCTTCGAATCTTGTTTCACTTACCTGTATTGAATTTTTATTCAATTAGGTCAAACGCAATCAAATCTGTTGCAACACATATTGCATAAGATTTTAAGGAGATTTTTTCTAAATCAAGTAAGAATTGTAAAAGATTATCTCTATAGAAAATTCAAAGAATATATGTGTAGAAGATTTAATCATATTTGGAACTCATAGAATATCTTTAGATAATTATAAACAATAAAAAGTGAGGGGATATTCTTAAATATAAGTTTAACCAATAATCTCATTAAGGCTCTATCTTATTTAAAACAATGGATTTATTCTCAATTATAATTTAAGAAAGACAAGTTTAAACACTCATGACCAACAAAGAGGAGAAAACAAATACATAGCATGTTAATAGTAGACTCTAGAAATGTAAAGGAGTCAACAAAAATACAACCTTTAAGAAATCAAGGAATCAAGAAAAATATGAATGTGAATGGAAAATTCTATATCTCAGTAAACAAGAAAGTAACTAAAATCAAGCATGAATAAAGAATAATAGAATCTTCTCAAAATAACTCTCCAACTCTCGAGTGTTTATGTTTGTATGTACACTCAACATTCATGCAAGCAAGCACTATCATATGCTTAGCAAGACTCTAATATTTACAACAATTGAATAACTTGCACACAAAAATCCGAAGGACTTCATAAGAGTATAATGGTACCAAGGTAAATGTAGGTAAAATGAGGGAAAATAGACTTAAAATTATATAAAAACAAATGAACAATGGGGATAAAATAAAAAACAAATGTAAGTAGAGGGCATCTTCAAAGCTATAATTATACTCCTCTTTAATTCCTTCTAAGTTAAGAGTTTTTATTTCAACAAAATTTATTTCTTATTCTTTTTTAAGCTTTTACCATTTTTTTCCCTTTTTCTTTCATTTCCAATAGATACTTTATTCACATGAGGAGTTTAAGATAAAATGAAGTACAACCCTCACATTTATTCAAGAATCTATTATCAGGATGATTCTAAAGCTCCTTTATCCTCTAAGATAGGAAAAATCATGATTTTTTTGTTTTAAGGCTTGTAATGATGGTTAAAAGCGAAGAAGAAGGCTAAGGCTCAAAGGGGCTAACAAGTGGATTATCATGAAAGTAAAATAATATGGCTTAATTTTAACAAAGAATGCCTTAATCATATCAATTTATGCATTTAAAATGAAGTTGCAAACCAAAGAATCAAGCTAAGTTCTAAAGTATAACCAAGCACTAAAGGGACCACTAGACAGTCCATGAATAAGGCTTAAAATCTCCAAGGTTAAAAAAATATTCACCCAACAATTCTCGAAACCAATTTATTTAACAATTTAAAGAGGATCCAAATAACACAAATCAAGAAACCAATTTTTTTAGAATTATGAAACTGCCAACCACTAGATGCTCTTGAAAATCAAATGAAAATATGCATAAATATTTTATTGTGAAATCTAAAAGCTATTTAATAAATCAAAACAAGAAAGTTAAGTAGTTCCTAAAACTATAATTCTTCTCCCCCACGCTTAAAACATACATTTATCTTCAATGTAAAAGCAACCAATTTAAAGAACAAGAGAAACAACAGAATTTAGAAAGGAAAAAAGAGAGAATTCATCATCAAGCTTGAGGAACTGCAACAAATGTCTTCAATCTTTTCCTTTACAAGAAAAGACCTGCACATTTAGAAAAGAATGTGTATGTTACACATAGGATCGTAGCACAAAGAGGTGTCTATTGTAGTGGTCTATAGCATCTTCTATATTATAGTTTGGTGCAGTAGGGTAAGGTTGTGAAAATGTGCAAGCCAAGAAATGGACGTGGAAGTTTCATCATATTAGTACCTCACCAGAAGGTTATGGATGGATTTGATTTATGATGGATAAATAGTTTGGGTGGTTCATCTAGTAGATCAAGCTAGGACATCGTCTACACTTATCATTCAAAACTCAAAACACAAATCATATGATAAAAAAATATTGAAAAAATGAATAAGCATACCTTCCATCAGATAGTTTATCAGAACAAAACCACAAAATGTACTTGACTCTAACAAAATATAAACAACATACAACACACTATGACTCAATACTTGATACAATTCAAAACATAATTAAAACAGTCACAAACGAGCAAAAACCAAAAGCATATTCATTGGCGGTCTACCGGAAAAAATAGAAACAAAATAAAATAAAAAAGAAAAATAAAATCATCCTCCATACTTGAAACCTACAAAATGTTTAATGAAAGCGTAATGTAAGCAAAAATCAAGGGAAGAAGAAAAATATATATGGCATCTAACTCACTCTAGCCATTTGTCAAAGTTTATTTTCTTTAATTTTATGTAGTAAAATTGTCCTTTAATATTATTTCTAGTTGTTTTAAATTTCTGAAGAGAGAATATATTGAAAAATAAACTAAAATCCTACTATTATTATCAACAAAAAAATAGAAATAAACATGAAAGTTTTTCAACTTCTATTTAACAATTTTCTCAACTTTATTCACATATGCACTAAGCTAGTTCTCTTTGAAACTTGTAGCAGTTAGGAAGGGAGTGACTTTATTGCTAGTGATGGTGGTTGGAATGTAGAAGATGTCAGTCTAGTGTTGAAAAAGACTTGCAAATTTGTTGGATCAGACATATATATAGTTGTTATAGTTAAGCCTGGGCATTTTGGCATAATGATATTTGCTAATGTATTAGTATCAAAACTTGCATTAAAATTGTTAGAGCAATCTACATCATTAAATGATATAAACTCGTCTATCTTATCATTTGTACAGTCAATTAGATTAAAATCTCTTATAAACTCAAGCACATTATCATCTTCAATGTCAATATGATACACAGAATGATCCTTAATAAATGTTTCATAGCATGTAGGGCCTCTTGATCCTCCAGACAACTACTAGACATGATAGCTGAAAGCTTATGATTTGTGTCTAAATAAGTACTAGGCTTCAATTATAACAAAGGTGGCTACTGTGTAGATGGAAATGAAAGCATATGAACATGGATAGATGTGTCAATAGCTATCGTAATCTCCTCCTATGGAAAAAGATTTGTACTTGGAAGAGGGTTTATGCTTTAGAGAGGGTTTGTACTTACGAATGAAATGGAAACTAGAGGTATGAGAGAAATAATCACATCACACATATTAGGATCACAAGTACATCGTGTATAAAATTATAAAAATTTTGCTAAATCAAAACCTAAATTAGGATCATGATGTGAATTCATCTCTTGCTTAGCTAAAGTTTTAGTCATAATGCAATCTCTCATATCCTCAAAAGTTTACTTTATTTGTAAGACAAGCTCTCCAAAGAGTATTCTCACATATCCAAGTTAAACTGAATATTTTCACCTCCTTAGGTTACACCTTCTTAACCTCCTTCGAAGGTTAAAAAAGATAAAAAAAATAAAATAAAGAATGTTCTCAAAGAGAGCATAGATAAAGTTCACAAGGGCATAGCTTCACAAAATAAATAATTACAATGGTTTAACACTCAACCCAAAAGACTTTACGCTTTAACAGCTCGATTAGACATTCGCTATAACACTTATATTTTCAACAAGATCACTTAAACACTTATATTGCTCGGCTTGCTCTTCCATTCATTCTTCTCCTTCAACCCTTTATACAACTTTTTGAATTTATCCTTTGATACTTGAATTGGTTAAGTTTGGATTTTGCAATATTTTCATATCTACATCATTTTTGGTGATATACGCTCAAAATAAAAGTTTGGATTTACAATATTTCAAAAAAAAATTGCTTCGAATATATTTAAGAAACTAGTTTGAACGTATTCGCAATATAGGTTACTAAAAAAAAATTAGAGCACAATCAAAAAAAAAATTCATTCCAAATAATATGTTATACTAAAGACACAATACTTGAGATTTTCAATTATTCAATTCATTTTTATTTAAAATAGATTTCAAGCTATTCACAATATATCACAATTAATTAAAATTGTTTAATCAGGATAATTCCAAAAAAAGATAATCAAGAAATATTTGTTTCCTAAAAACATATTGTTAATATCTTTTTATTTAACAAAATTTGCAGATAATTTTTTTTATTGTTATATGTTATTTATTTAGTTGTACTTGTTTTTAGTAAGTATTTGTATACTAAAGATTTCACTTTTCACAATTAACTATTTTAAACAAACCTATTACATGTTCAATACGTTTATCGACTGTCTAACATGAACAAACTATAGATACTTAAAGGGTTTATTGTATACTGCAGTTTTTACTAACCACTATTAGATCATTTAAATCATAGATAAAACATATAATTCAAATTACAAATAAGGAATTTTGTTATGCAACTAACCAGTCTTACCAAATCGTCTATCATTAACAAATGTTGTAGACACTTAGAGGTTCTATTATGCATTGCAGTTGTACAAAACATTGTTAGAACATTCAAAATATAAATAAACCATTTAGTTAGTTTTTTTGTATCATCAAAATGTAAAAACATAAACTCCACACTTCATTTTCTAATCATCAGACTAATGGGCTATAGACTTTATAGTATCTCAATAGACCGTCTAGTGTCTCAAAAAAACCATCTAGGAGTTTAATAGACATATAGGCATATCGTCCAGATCATTCAGGGTCTCAATACAAGTTGTTTTGCCAACTGCAATTTTAACTCTACAATCTCATCTGAATTATCTATAGTGATTATTATGTCGTCAAATATGAAGAGTGAAGAATACGACCATGAGAAGTAGTTTTCAAAAATAAAGCAGAATGGTCATTGCTAAAATAAAATCCAAGAGATGTAAAAAAAAGTGGAAAACTTCTCAAACAAGCTTGGAGGGCGTGTTTGAGACGATAAAGAGTTTTTTCTTAACTTACACACCTCCTATGATTGTGAGGAACACTTGAAGGAGGTATCATGTATATCCCTTATCTCATATCAACATTTAAGAAATCATTTTTAACATCCATCTAAAAAATATTTCATTGTCGAATAGAGGCAATAACAATAAGAGTATGGATGGTAGTAATCATAGCAATCGAGAAAAAATTTCTCCATAATCTAGGCCATATTATTGAGAGAAAAATTTAGCAGATAAACAAGCTTTTTAATGCTCAACAGTTCCATATTAATCTCGTAGACCACCGAGAGCTAATGATTTGTTTTCTTGGAGAAAGAGATACCAAGTCCAAAGTGGTTGTCTTATGCAAAATAGAAAATACCTCTTACATAGCTTGTTGCTAGAGTAGATCAAGGACAACCTCTTGATAGGAAAAGGACTCAAACAAACTATGAATTATGGTTAAGAAGGAATCAAAGGAAGAAGAATGAAAAACAATAAAAAAGTTTTGGTGATTGGGTGGACTTAGGAACACATAAAGGAAGAGGTGGAGGACCTACATAAAAGAGGTCAACAATTCCTTTTATTCTATTATTCTCATGCTATTTAGAACTTGGTTCATGATTGAGAATTGGTGGGCTTAGACAAACTTTTTCCCCAACCAGATCATGCATGTTAACAATTTGACCCATTTTCTAGACTACACAAAATTCCTTATTTATCTACAAATTTGACATACATATACAAATTTATATATAAATTTAGCATTATCCACGGATTATTCATACAAATTATTACATATGAATTTTACATGTATGGATTTTACATACCGATACAAATCCTTATGTAATAATAATATTATTATTGTTGTTTATATTAATATTATTATTAATATTGTTAATATTATTATTATTATTAATACTAGTACTACTATTAATTTTATTAATATTATTATTATTATTATTATTATTATTATTATTATTAAAAAACTCATGTTAGGCATCACGGTGGATTTTGATATCTCAACTAGGCTGACATCTTAAAAACTCACCAATCATTTCTCATCACATAAAAAGTATTATTTAAGAAAAATGAAAATAAAATAACAAAAAACATGGGGTTACACCAAACTCATGCAAAAAAGAGCACGCTTCCTACAAATGAAACAAAAGATTTTAAATTTGCTATTGAATATGCTCAGTTGAGGGGCTTTAAAAAGCTTTGGTTGAGGTGTAACTCTTTTTTGCATGGTCAAATTTTTGGTTCAACTCATATCATTTCTTGGACTATAAAAGATAGACGGTGTAAGTGTCTCCAGATTTGTAGTATTATAGATTTTAGAGTGAGTCATGTCTTTAAAAAGAGAACTAGTTGTGCTGATTGACTAATTTAGGTGAGAAAAATAAGATTGAGTTTACCTAGTACTCTACTAGTTGTATTTTTTTCATAATAGTTTCCAATATTATTATTACTATTACTATTATTATTATTATTAATATTATTATTATTACTACTATTAGTATTATTAATAATAATAATATTATTATTATTATCATTATTAATATTTTTGTTAATATTGTTAGTTGTTATGAATATTATCAATAATAGGATTAATATTATTATTCATAATAATAATAATAATAATAATAATAAGAGAACCTAATAATAAATAACATGATATTTCTAACTAATTTCAATTAAAATAAACTTTTAATAACTTTCATATCATATTAATAAATAAATTATGTTTAAT
>Ga0099824_1010299_pt1 | contig 11106 bp, 5 predicted proteins | sample SiratrowhiteBW_FD_76837 | JGI IMG/M metagenome (GOLD analysis project Ga0099824, IMG submission 76837) | Root nodule microbial communities of legume samples collected from California, USA - Siratro white BW | ecosystem: Host-associated > Plants > Roots > Nodule | place: USA: California... | reverse complement strand
TAAAATATATATATATATTTATATATATATATATATATATATATATATATATATATATATATATATATATATATATATCATTATTTTGATAATTGATACTATTTAAAGGTCAAAAAAATCTTAAAATATATAAGAGATGAAAGAAATAATATAATTATGTTTTATATTATTATTTTTGTCTATATTTACTAAAGCACAAGTATTCATAATAGAACAACAATACAACAAATTAAAGATAAACTAATAGGATAAACACATTCATCAAGTTATTAAATATACTCATAAGCATATATTATAAAATTTAAAATGATTCACGACAAATATAAATTATGTTCAACTTCTCTTATCAAAAGAAACAAAATCTTATAAAGTTCAACTTCTCTTATTCAAAAGAAATAGAATTTTATATTAGATCTTCTTTTATGATGTTAGAGTTATTATAAGACGTATTATGAAAGATGTGTTAACATTGTCTCCATATGTTAACATTTGAATCACTAAAATATCATGGGTAAAAATAATTTTAATCTTTTATGTTAGGATGATTTCTTATATATGCTATAAAAACCCTTGATGCCAGAACCACATTCACTTTCTCACTATCTCTTATATGATATCTTAATCTATATGATTTAAATTATTAACAAAGTTAAGGTATCTTTTTTCTTTAATAGGTTTTTATACTTAATATTATAATTACAAATGCTCACGACCAAATATTTGTATTCAACATATCTCAACACATCCATCCATTCATCAAGTATATGTATGTCTATCTAAACATATTAATTCAATAATTTTATAAATATATACACATAACTAATTATATATCAACATCTCCTACTTAGACATGCACTCAAGTATATATTGTCTAAACGATATGTTCTTGCTTGAATGACTAATCATAAAAAAAAAAAAAATTAAGGGAAGACCTCTTGCATAAGTTGTTGATCAACTCCTTGTATCACTTGAATTAAATCATGTTGTTTGCACGATAACAAATTAAAAAAAGAAATAATTGGTTCGATCTTTTCTTATTGGAGCTTTCAAACCAACCTTTTCACACTTAACTATTAGTGAAGAGAGATTAATATCAACTTAACTTTCTCATCGCTCAAACATTACACTATCACTCATGTGTCGTGACCGAGAGCAATAAGTCGCAAAGTTTAGAATCTACCTCAAATCTCATTATTTTCATTAGTGTAATGACATCTCATTGCTTAGATGGTTAGAGTTTCATTTTAGAAAAAAAAAAGAATTATTTTGGCATCTCTCTTGTTAAACTGACAAATTATGACTTGAGTCATGAGTAGCTATATTGCTTGAGCAACTAGTTAAAAGCACAAGCAATAAGTTTTCTGTACATAACAAATGCACTACTCAAAGTGTTGCTTGAGTGACAATTTGATATCTAAGGGATATATATATATATAATCATATTTTTTGTAACATATTCAAAGGGTGATCCAATTTAATCTATATATTCTAACTTATCAAAATAGTTTCAAACACCTAACTACACTTTAAAAGAACTACCAAACTCAATTCTAGTTATTGATCTAATATATGAACACGTATTTATCATTACATATAGAAAACAAAATACAAATACAACAAAACAAAGGGTAAGCTAACAAAAATTTTAATAATTCTGAGTCATTCAATTCAAACACAAAGACTAACACCACTCAAGCATTTCATTCACTTACATATATACACACTACAAACTTTGACTCTACTTTCGAAAGACTCGTGCATTGAATAGACCTCGAGATATGCACCTGTCATACATTTTCAAACTTCACACAGCCTCCACATACTAAATTGTCTATGACAAAGTTAGTCTTCTTGATACTTTTCTGACCAGCTATGTCTCAAGTGCAATCACCAAGTTCAGACCTCCTTCGACTTTCATCACCTAGTAATGGTCATCTATTTGATTCCTATTACTAGTAGATTCAGGATATCAATCGTTATTTATCTAGTCCTTAGACAATGCACTTCCTAACTGACCTAAGTACGGGTACTCCCTTTCCTGAAAATACTATGACTAGATCTTGAACAACTCATAAACACTTTATCAATTTCATAACATAATATAAATCTCATCTCATGTAATCATTCTCTTTTATTCCAAATCTCAAAATGCAAAATTTATTACACAGTCAATATTCATACACTTTAAATTATCAATCCATCTATCATATTAAATCCATGACTAGCATTGCAAGAGAATCAAACAATCAAAATTGCAAGTTCAGAAAAAGTTTTTTTTTTCGCCTTAGAGAAAATCTCCCTCGCTTGAGCGAAAATGGTCTAGAGAGCACTCCTTCTCCAGGACCACATTTTTGTCTGGGCGAAATTACTTTCGCTCGGACGAGACTACATCCTCACCTAGGGGAAGGATTTCTTGCCTGAGCAAGATTGGTCCAGAGAGCACCTCAGCTCCAGGGGTTTTCTCGCCTGGGCAAGTACACCTTCTCATCTGGGCAAAGCACTTCTCACCTGGGTGAAAACAGTCTAGAGAGTACACTTGCTCCTTGAAACCATTCTCGCCTAGGCAAGTTGCTATCGTCTAGGCTAATTATGCATAAAACAACAACTTCTACTGCCTCAAAGCTAACATGCATGCCTCAAATGGCCAAATTTAAGCAAACTCAACTAGCATACTCAATGATTAATCTACCCTAAAGCAAAGTATATACCCAGCCGAACAACATAACATCTAACATCCAACTTCACAGAGTCACATCAAAATTTAAAATTTCAATTTCAGACCTGCAAATAACCTTCATATATACATTTCATAGGTAGTAACCTATCAAATCCTAACCTATAATCACACCCAAATCATACGAGATGTAGGTCAGCTTCCCTTACCTAAATCGCAGTGGAAGTTCCCTCTTACAGCTCCAATAGCCTAAGATCCTTAGGAATTCAAACTTGCACCGAAAGATTTCTGATCACCTCAGACCAATACACTAGGGAACTTAACTCACAAAAGCACCGTCTGATAGCTCAGAGGCCACATGCAAGCTCAAAAAACAGAAAAATGACGAAAACCTAAAGCTGACTCTAAGGGACAAGAGCAGAGAATGAATACTCTAATGAAGATTCTGATCGGATAGACTTGTTCTGTTTTCCGCCACGAGTCGAACGGTGGGCTTCACTCGGAAAACTGATGAAAAACAGATGTGGATGCTTAGAGATAAGTTAGAAGAAAGAAATGGACAGAAGTATAAAGAGATTATGACTCAAGTAAAAGTAAAATATTTTTTTTAATAAATATTCAGTTTTAGTTTAATAATAAAATAATTAAGTGTTCATTTCACTTTTACCACTTTTACTCAAATAACAATTTACTACGATTTTATATTCAAGATGAAAACCTCCTTTTTCTTTAATCTGAAATTGTTTTTAAAAAAAGTGTGTATATTTAAAATAAATAAAAAATTGATAAAAGCATTTTAAGAAAAGTAGCATGTTTTAAAATAAATGAGTAGTAATAAGTTTATTTTAAAATTTTAATAAATTAAATTACTTACTTTATTTAAAATAAAATTATTGAAAAATGGTTATATAGAAAAAATTAATTAATGTATAAGCTTTTGTAAGGTTGTCACATAAATACGGACACGTGAGGCTGAAGCATTTTGTTTCAGACAATCTTGGAAGGAATATTTTCACGTTCAAACTTTTTCTTAAATAGTAATATTATTTCATTTAAGACATAAAAAAACTGAACGAAAACATCTCCTTTAAGAGAATTTAATTTTTCATTCATCACATTATCTTACTTTTATAATATAAATCAATTAAAAACTGTTTTAATTACGAATTATTAAAAATATTTTAATAATAGTTACTTCGGTTCTTTAATCTTTAATTTACGAATTAACTTACTTTCTTTTCTCAAGAAAACTAATTTAAAAAAATAGAAAGAAAGAAAACGAGTTAATCACAAATTAAAAACAGAAAGAGAAAAACAATTATCATGTTGTCGTTTTATTTAAAGCAAAATCAGATGATAGAGTATTTTAAAAAATTAAACTTCAGTAAAATAAATTTTCGAACAAAAACTGAATTAAAAAATATTTCAATTTATAAATTAATTAAAACTTAATTAAACTTTTTTATTTATTTAAAAAATTCAGAAGGATTATGTATTTTAATTTCTATTATTTCTCTTTTTTAATTAAATAAAAAAAAGTACAAAAAGTAAAGTGTAGAACATAATGATGAGTTAGGCCTTGGAAATATCGCTCTCACGGGTCTGACCCAGCCAACCATTTCAACATTTTTTTAACTAACCAAGTGGGACCAACTTTGAAATATTCCCATTTTTTAATAATAATAATAATAATAATAATAATAATAATTATTATTATTATTATTATTATTATAGACACAAATACTGTTATATCTCCAAGTTCCACATTTGTTGTTATTATAATATAAAAAGTCACTACAGCCTCACTGTAACATGAATAAAATTGTACAAAAGAGTTTCTTTATCCAAAATAATTTATAAAAATGCTATCATTTTTAATACGTTAGTATATATTTCACGCAAAAATCAAAACTTTTGTAAGAGAGATAATTTTTTTGTATTTTTAAAAATGTTTTGTATCGGCTAATAACATGATTTGTATCGAAATTGGCAGTTCTAACAAAAATTAATATATTTAAGATTTGATGAATATAATTTGATCCCTAACTTTGTTTCAATTAACAGTTTTATTATATTAATTTAACATTGTCACATCACATATTTATCAATATAAGAGTAATAAATACCAAACTGATCGTATATATTAAATATTGAATATTAAACTTACTAACTTTTTTATATCAATTTTAATATGATATAATTTAATTTAATTTATCAATTTAAAACAAGGAGCAAAGGCAACTTTGAAAAGAAACACAATTTTTCTTCAATTTATTATATCTTTGGGTAATCGTGGATTTGGAAAAATCTAATAACCCTATGAATTCCGAATCAATTCAAAATGAAATAATTTCTTACATAACCTATTTGAAAAAATTACCTAAATTGTTTTCACTTTAATTTTTAAATTAGATCTATTTACGGTTTATACTTAGAATTCGAGCGTGAAATATTCTCTCGTCGCACTAGAAAATTGACTAAAATTCAATTACTGAGAAGTCAAATTTTTATCTATTTTTTTAATGGAAAGAAAAAGAATTTAGTGATATGGTTAACTATTGAAAAATTGACTCCTTAAAAATTAAATTATCGCCATAGTAAATGAGTCTAGTTGATTAAATCATCTTTAGGAAAATTTATTTGGGTATTTTTTTTTTAAATAAAGGTTAATCTGAAAAAGGAATTTCAGAATGAAAGGTTTAAGTTGATTTACATCTTACTGAAAAATATTTAAACTAATTAATCCAATCTGGATTTTGATTTTGAGAACCTAAATGAATCTGGTTCACCCACTTTATAATATATTTTTATTAATCTTTCGAGTTTAAAACCCTAGTTTGGTCATAGTCTTAAGCAATGGACTACGTTTACTCAATTTTTTTTTAATATTTTGTGGTTTTCGAAAAGTTCTAGATTCCTCCTACGAAGCTTACAAAAGTCAAAGGCTGTGTTTGTCTGCCACAGTACGTTTGATATCAATGTGATTTTGGATTATGTGTTGGATTTGTTCCTCCCAAACTTGTCCCAACATTCTTCACTCTACACTCTTTTTAAGAACAAAGGGGTGAGAATTATAAGCCATTGAGATTCAAAACGCTAGGGTTATTTTTTTAAGATAATATTAGTTAGAAGCAATTATTGATTTTGTGTATGATTAATGTTATTTTAGTGGGTTTTTCTTTTTTGTTATTTTATTTCATACATAAAAATCAAATATAAAATCTAATTTTAAAAAGTCAAATTTAATACCGCTAGGATCAACAATGCTATATTGATAAACGATAAGACTGTTTAATTTAAATTGGTACTACAAAATAACTAACTAGAATGCAGAATATAAAATGTTATTGTTCTGAATATTGTTAAAATTTGTCCAAGATCATGATTTAAATACACTATAATGTTTTTTCAATAACAAAAGTCATTTTCTTAATGTGTTATAACAAAACAAGTTATTTTATTTGGCGTTAAATATAAGAAGAGAGTTGTGGTTTTGTCTCAAATATAAATAAATTATAATTATTTTTATCTCTTCGAGAACTTATAATATATATTTTAGGACATCTTCAATTAATCAGCTCACATGAAATGTTTTATACATTGAAAATTGTACTTTATGGTTCCTAAATTATCATAGTCACCAAAGCTTTAAAAAGCTCATTTCACTGTCCTTGTGAAAAAGAACAATAACAAGGGATAATGATATATTTTTAGCAACTAAAGTACCTAAAAGACTAACATGGAAGTTTTCTTTGAGGCAGTTAATGAGTGTTACCAAATGGACCTACTCCACCTAAGTTTCACTTCATTTCATCTTTTCTTTTCTAAAATCATTGTGCACTTCTACTTCATTTATTATTAGACCAAACTATCTTACTTATTATCATCATTACTATATATATAATAATATAAAGTAAGTATCTTTAATACCAAGTGAGTAACATAATTTACGAGAAGTTATGGTACATTAGAGCGAAATAAGGTTGTCATTGAAGCTGGTCCTCTACTATTGAAGATCGCACCACCATTGCTCTATGAAGAAGGAAGAACTGCAGACGAGAAAGATGCATTGCACATGTTAGTATTTTTATTTTATGTACTAGATGTTGTAATTAAAAACAATGTAGTAGAAAATATTTTTAAAAATTTATGAAAAATATCTCTTCTATTAATATGGTTTCATCTAAATTTAATATTAAGAAGAAAAAGATTAAGTGAATCTTAACTTCTCTTTTAATGCTTATTTGTTGGATTTGATAATATTGTCAGGTGAATATGAAAATTGTAGTATAAGAGTATAATTTAATTTCGAAATAATATAACGTTATTATAATTTATATAATATATAATAAATTACTAATGAGTTTTTTAATTTATAAAATATAATAAAAATTATTAATGACTTTTATTTTTAGTGTTATTAACGTATGTAATATATTAGATTGTAGATTCACTTTATTGTCATATATAATTTATGTTGGATTTATCTTGAGGTATTTAGTTATTTATTGAAACTATTAATTTATTAATTTATTAATTTTTCAATGAGTTAACTTCGCAATGGTAATAAAGAAGTTTTAAATGTGATTATTGTGTCATGTATTTGATATAGATTATAATTTGTGTTAGTATTATTGATTTTTGGAAACAACTATTTAAATATTTTAATATTCTAAAAAATTATTAGAGATTTCATATATGTTATGAAAAGGCAAGTATTTTCGTTTTCTATAGATGGTGATCCATTGGGTATAGCCACAATTGAATAAATTCATCATGGCAAAACATTGTTTGCGAATTATAATTTAAAATTATGTGTGATACTTATACATTGTCTTTAAGTAGTTTAATTTTGATTAAGTTATGCTTAACTTTATTTTTTAACAAGTTTTGTTATTCTCAAATCTAAATAAATACAAAACTTTATTTTTTTGACAATATGGTATGTGTGTGATTTATAATTACAAGTTGGGAAAGGAACAAAACCAATATTTTTTGTTTGAAAAATATAATGTATTATATCTGATGATACCTTAACCCATGTAATATTATCCATTTTACATTGTTTAAAGAATAAAATGATGTACAAAGAGAATATTACATTGATTCCAAAAACGTCTTATAAGTATCCCTTTCTTATTTTTTTTAAATTCTTTTAAACATGAATTTATATCTATTGTATTTAAAACTAATGTAACGTTTGTATACGTTACATTAGTTGTCCAATCAATATAACATATGTTCCATTTTCTAAGTTGGTGAAATCTACATGGACATAAAACTAACAAACAATAAATATAGAATGTATTATTTTATAATAGTGATAATTAATTCCAAGTATCTAAACAATATCTTTAAATGAATCTCACTTAATCAGTCACACCTAAGATTTCACTTAATTAGTCATACCTAAAATATTCACTTAAGTAATTAATAAATTAATGAAACTTAAATTTCTATTTTGATTAATGGTTTCACTACTTAATTGTTCTAATATTCAATGCAAAACAAAGACTAATTCACAAACTATATATCAAATAGATAATTGTGAATGACACTAATTCAACAATTTCATCTTAAAAAAATATCTTTACTAAACATCTAATAATGTATTGCATCCATTAATACCTTAACCCGCATAATATTATCCATTTTACATCAGTTAAAAAATAAAAAAATAAAATGATATACAAAGAAAATATTACAAAACATCTGATATAATAAGTATCCCTTTCTTAATTTTTTTAAACTCTTTTAAACATGCGTTTATATCAATTAGTATTTAAAACTAATGTAACTTTTGTAGACGTTACATTAGTTGTCCAATCAATATAAAATATGTTCTATCATTTTCGAAGTTGGTTGGTGATGAAATGTACATTGACATAAAACTAATAAACAATTGATATAGAATGTATTATTATTATTTTTAACAACAATAGTTAATTTAAAGTACCTAAATAATATCCTTACATGAATTTCAGTAAGTTAAAGTTAAAATATTCACTTAATCAGTTACACCTAAGATCTTCACTTAATTAATCATATCTAAAATATTCATTTATGTAATTAATAAATTAGTGAAACTTGAATTTCTCCATTGGTTAATGGTTTCACTACTTAATTATTCCAATATTCAATGCAAAATAAAGACTAATTCACCAAACTATCAAATATGAATGACAATAATTCAATTTGTACTAAACATCTAATTACAAAACATCTAATTCAACACATTTCATCTTAAAAAATCAATTTGTACTAAACATCTAATTACAAACATTTAAGGAACATCTAAAATACACTTCTACATTTATTTAATCAAATATGAATTATAAATATTAAAACCATTTAAATATATATTTATAAATAATAAAATATTAGTTTTTTTAACAATTCATTGAGTAATTTTACACATTTATCTTTTTATTCATCATTATAATTATTTTGTCGAGAAAATTTTAAATAAATAAGTGAAACCTTGATAAAAATTTCCTTTCAGCTGTATTAGAAATCAACTTGGTTGTTTTGGGATCCATGGACAAATTAATAAGAAAATCTACTTTTACACAAAGTTTATCCAAAATCAACTCAACACCTCAAATTTAACATATGTAACTATATCAACAAGTTAAAATAAACGAGGTTCCAAATTCAATAACCAAATTTTTTTGTAAAAGCTCATATAACACCATTTTCCCATTTTTACAACTTAAATAAATTCATTTAAAACATTATAATTTTATTTTCTTAGGTATATCCAAATTCAATGTATATATCTTTCAACATTCGTATCACCTATTGTATCTAAAACTAACCTTCCTAACAAACTTCAAAAATCATACGCCACTATATAAAATAATCATTTACATCTAATTCAATTTAATTCAAAATTCACTTTTATACTTTCCATATTTCAAAAGAGAATTCCTTCACGGGTTCCAAATGATCCAAAATAGCCAATTCTATCAAATTCTCAAACTATATTTAACATTTCACATTAAACTCGTTTTTTTTAAAAAATCAACACCCAAACTAGATTGTAAAATAAAAAGTAAAAATAAAATCTAAATCAATTATAGCTTTTCTTACTTCAAATCTTTTGCTCATATTTAAAATTATTCAAAAATTAGACAAGGTAAAAGATGCCTTAAGTTTCTCCTAAAGAATTTAATTTAAAATAAAATAACATATTGCTAGTTATTTAGACTAGTCATGATTAATTTATCATTAGATCTCACACACGGATACAAACCAATATACATACAAATCACACGAAAAGGAAAAAATAAAACTTTATATATGAAAAAAAAACTTATTAAAAAAAACACAATATAATACAATCAAACTCTTCTAAACTTTAATTTTTTATTGAAAAAAGCAAAAATAATCTAATGGTATTTATGCAATAAATTACCAAATAATTAAATTCTTAACTTATATACTAAAATAACCTAAAATTGAATTTAACACTTAAAAATAATTTTTCTAAATATGAAATTTGATTAATAAAATATTTATTTTTCAGATGAAACGGTCTAAATTTCAGTTCAACGGAACTCATAAAACATGTTTTTATTATAACTGAAATTTGAGTTATTCGAGATGAGAAACACACATGTAACTGAGATTCTTTGCGTTACAAACACTAAAACTGAGCCATTTCTTAATGACTGAACATAGTACACACTTGAAAACGGTCAATGGAGATTTAATCATAAAAAAATTAAAATAGCCATTACATTTATTTATTTATACTTTATGGTCCACATACGAAAGAGATTGTTTGTTGTATTATTAAATTAAATATATTCATAAATTTATCTTGAAATTAGATAACTTAGCAGTGAGGAAAGTGTAAAAAAGGTTGTAAAAGAGAGGAAAAAGAACAGCATGAATTTAGGTAAAAAGTCAACTCTTTTTCTGAGATGAGTCTGGTTCACCACAGTGATTGGTGAAGCCATGGACATTGCTTTTTGCTAAAGCATTCCATTCTCATAACTCTCGACCATGTGGTTGATTCCTTCTCTCTCATTTCACCATTTTGATTTACATCTTATGTCAAATATAATTACTTTAATAAATTATTTTTTCAATTCTATGATATTTATTTTTACAACCAAAGTTTAGATAAAATTAATGCACTTTGTGTTGAGTTTCCTAATTTAAGTGAGTTATACACAATATTTTATGGATATCTAAAATATTCATCAATGCCTCCTATGTATTTAGAGAAGTCAAATCACTCAATTATATTTGTGAGATGAGATTTTACTTTATTTAATCAGAATTAGCTTATATAATGAGTTCTAAAATTTTAAATTCAATAAATCAAACCAATTCAATAATCTTATATATATATATATATATATATATATATATATATATATATATATATATATATATATATATATATATATATATATATATAT
>Ga0099824_1010295_pt1 | contig 11112 bp, 11 predicted proteins | sample SiratrowhiteBW_FD_76837 | JGI IMG/M metagenome (GOLD analysis project Ga0099824, IMG submission 76837) | Root nodule microbial communities of legume samples collected from California, USA - Siratro white BW | ecosystem: Host-associated > Plants > Roots > Nodule | place: USA: California... | reverse complement strand
TTATATGATTTTAATTTTTGTATTGCATTTTATTTTAATTAATTGTCCTTGTCAATTAATTAAAATAAAATGCAATACAAAAATTAAAATCATATAATGGAAACTTTAAAAAAATACCTTTTATTATCAGCGGCTACTTTAGCATTTGTATCATGTTCAAGCGATGACGATACACCTGCAGCAAACAACTTAACCCTGGAATTCAATAATACTTTCAAAGAAAAGACAATTGTTTTAGGTGATGCAACTTCAGCTTCAGCAACAACAAATACTTCTGCAGCAGGGCAAATTCACCATTTTTCTGAGTTAAAATACGTAATCAGCAATATTCGTCTTATAAAAGATGATGGGAGCGAAGTGCCTTACAATGTAAATGATTTAGATAAAGGCGCAACTGTAATCGATCAGGCAAAAACGGAATCATTGAGCTATGTTTTGAGCAATGTGCCATCAGCAACATACAAACAGATTAAATTTGGTTTGGGTATTAAAACAGAGCAGAATACTCTAGATCAGACTAGATTTCCTAAATTTTATGCAACAGCAGGAGCCAATGATACTCAAATGATGTGGGAATGGGGAACAGGATACCGTTTTACGAAAGTAGAAGGTTTTTATGATACTGATAATAAAGTTATGTCTATTCACACTGGAAGTACTGTAGCAGGAAAAGAAGGCGCTTATACTCAAGGTGTAAATGCTTACAGAGATATTACATTAAGCCTTACAGCAAATGCAGTGGTAGGAAGCAAAGCTCCAAAAATCAAAATTAAAGCGGATTTTGATAAGTTATTGAGCGGAAAAATCAACACGATTACATTATCGACTGGAACAACAATGACTGATAATGCAACTCCGAATATTCATACTGCAGCTCAGATGGTAAAATTTGTGGATAATTTGGGAGGAAATGGAACAAATGATATCTCAGGAATGTTTTCTGTTACTAGTGTAGAAAACTAAATATATTTTGGAGCCGTCTGAAATTAAAAGACGGCTCTATTTTAAAATTCATTAAAATGAAAAAAATATTTGGCTTTATCATAATCGCAATCTTTTTCGCTTCTTGTAGCAGTAGTGATTCTGATGAAACTTATTTTGATAATCCTGAACTTCCATTGCCTATTCCGACTGATTTTCCAGAAGTAAACAGTTACGTAAGTTTGAACAAGCCTACAAAATATGGAGTTGAATTGGGTGAAAAACTTTTCTCTGACAAAAGATTTAGCGCAGACAATACAATTTCGTGTTCAAACTGTCATATTCAAGCGAATGCTTTTGCAGATCATAATGCGCGAGCAATTGGCATTGAAGGCAGAGTTGGACTAAGAAATGCACCACCGCTTCAGAATTTGATGTTTTTAAAGTTCTTTAATTGGGATGGAAGCAGATTACAATTGGAAACGCAGCCTTTAGTTCCAATTATTACTCACTAAGAAATGGATTCTTCTATTTTGGAAGTAATCGGAAAAATTAAAGATGATGCTTCTTATAAAGATTTATTTGAAAAAGCATTTGGAGATCAGGAAATTACTGCTGACAGAATTTACAAGAGTATTGCTCAGTTTGAATATACTTTAATTTCTGCTAACAGCAAATATGATAAAGTAAAACGAAAAGAAGGACAATCGTTTACAGAAAGCGAAGCGGCAGGCTACGCAACATTTCAGCAGAAATGTGCTAGCTGTCATAGCACAGAACTGTTTACAGATCAAAGTTTTAGAAATATTGGGTTTCCGTTAAATACAGATTCTAATGAAGCAGGAAGAGGGAGAGTTACCGGAATCCCATCTGATTTTATGAGTTTTAGAGTTCCAAGTCTGCGTAATATTGAATATACAGCGCCTTATGGAAGTTTTGGTCAATTTGCTACATTAAGATCTGTTTTGGATTATTTTGACACTGGTGTTTTGGAAGCAGAAAATTTGGATCCTATTTTTAAAAATAACGCAAATAAAATTCCGCTGACAGAACCCGAAAAAGAAAACCTTATTGCGTTTATGAAAACTCTTAGCGACAAAGAATTTACAGGAAATTAACCTCGAAAGACTTGATTTTGCTGGTATTTGGCATTTCTATTATAAAAAAAGAAGAAATGTTTATAATATGTTGATAAATAATACGTTGCGGATAGTGTTAAAATCTGATTTCGATAGATTAAATGTTTTAAATTTAGTAACTGAATGATAGTTAATTATTTAAAATTATTTGAATATGGAAAGAGCTATAAAATTACAGGTTCGCAAAGAACTTGATGGGAAGCAGCAGGTAAACGTAATCAAACTAAAAGGCAGTTTAATTACAAAAGGCTACACAGAAATTATTCATATTAGTGATAAGGATGATGAATTTTATATTAATTCGTTTGCAACCAAAACAGAAGCAAGCAACGAAGTAAAAGAATTTATTCTGGATTTTATAAACAAAGAAAATTTAAGCAATACAATTAGTGTTTTAGGATAATCATTGCATAATTGTATTGCTTAAATAAATTATAACAGTTTGCACTTAAACTGCACTTGTAAAACTTGTATTTTGATCCAGATAAAGAGGCTTGTTTTGTAGAGCATCTTCTGGTTTTTCGTCCCAATCTCCCCAATCGCCTACATAAGTTTTACGAAATATTAATTCGTTATTGTCACCTTTACAAACCAAAGTTCGGTCTGTACAGGTTTCATTGTTTGGACTGAAATTTATTTGTAAATTTTTCATGAAGTGATTTTTTATATTGTTTGTAAATGAGATCATAAAATTAAAAAGATGAGAAGTAATTCAGTTATAAAATAATATTAAATTATTGTTTAATTTACATGTATAGGATTGAGAATTAATAATATAAAAAAAGCTAAACAAATTTTGTTTAGCTTTTTGAATTTTAATCTTTCGTCTTTAATCTTTAATCTTTTTTCTCTGAATCTTTTTTCTCTGAATCTTTCTCCCTCTTATGGCACCTTCCCCTAGGTTCATCGCCTTCTTGAAGTATAATTTCAGAATGCAAGAACTGCGCAGCATCGGCAGAGCCTTTAACTTTTGCGGCACTTCGCTCGAGCATTTCAGCTTCAAATTCGTTTAATACGCATTCTCTCAATCCCCCTTCTTTCCATTTTGACTTTGCATTACAGCCTTTTGAAATTTTTCTGGCCAATTTTAAAGCATCTAGCAAAGCTTGATTGGCGCCTTGTCCTTTAAATGGACTCATTGGATGTGCTGCATCGCCAATCAAAGTGATATTCTGATTTTTTTCTAATAATGATGCACTTAATAATTCACGGTCATAAACAGGATATCCAGAAATTAGATTTTCTTGCGTGGCTTTCAAAATCTGAGGAATAGGAGCGTGCCATTGCGTTCTTCGGCAGGCTTCTTCTTTTAAGGCTTGCGGTCCTTTGGCACTTAATTCTTTGGCTTCTTCCTCAGACATAGGAAAACTTAGTTGCCACATGACAGAATCGGCCGTATAAGGCATTACATAAATTCGTTCATTTCCATTGGCAGTCTGGAATATTGTTTCACTATCTAGCAAATCACTAGAAAGTCCTTCTAGATCACTTAAAGGACAAATCCCTAAAATTACAATACAATCCAAATAACGAAGCGGTGTTGCTTCTTCGCCAATTATAAATCTTCTAACAGCGCTTCTAATGCCATCTGCACCAACAACAAGATCGGCTTTCGTTGTTATTATTTCTCCGTTTGCCTGAAAGTTTAATTCTACACTTTCTTCAGATGCTGTAAGATTTACTAATTGATGTCCCCATTGTACAGTATTGTTTCTTCCAAGCTGTTCCAAAAGAGCTAATCGAAGCGATTGTCTTGCGATATGTATATTGGTGCGTTTTGCAGGTGATTTAAGGGCGGTTTCCAGCCATTTTCTTGTTCCCCATTCGCCCAATATTTTTCCTTCGGTATTGTGTACGATGTGTTTTGTCGAAATTACACCATTTAGAGAAGTAATTCCCAAACCTTTCATGGCTTTACTGGCTTGCTGTAAAGTAAGTCCGTAGCCCTGAGATCTGGCATCAAAGTCTCCGTCTCTTTCATAAATTGTAAAAGGAATTCCGCGATGTAAACAGGCTACTGCTAAGGCAACTCCGCCTATACCCGCACCAATAATGGCAACATGCGGTTTAGTGAGATCAGGTTCAAGATACTTTTCAGATTGAACTAATCCTGATCCTGAACAATTTGTACACAAATGCAGATGAGCTTTTGGACGTATCGGAGCGACTTTAGTCTGCGAACTTTCATATGCTGCCAATTCCGTCTGATAACGACGTTGCGCTTTTTTACTGAGTCCGCGATTTATTTTGCTCTGTCCTTGGCATTCATGGCATATAGTCCACATTCTATTGTACAGCTTTATTGGTTATGAATATGCAAATTTACGTCAACTGTACTATTTAAACTACTGATTTTCAAATCTAAATCGCATTTCAAAAATATAAAAGATAAAGATTTAAAAATCAGTATTTTGCGTTTGTTTTAGTTTGTTTCTATGAAATCATCAATATAACGTGCGATCATATCTGGATATTGACTTTGAGGGCCATGACCAGTTTGAGCGATAGTAATAAGTGTTGCAGTTGGCAGTTTTTGGTTCAGCTCGAACCAATTTTCTGGGGGAAAACAAACTTCATGATTGGCAGAGATTACCAATATTGGAATGTTTGTTTGCATTAATTTTTCTCTGGATTTGTAAGGATCCTTGATATAATCATCATGAGACTTTGCATAGTATTCCCAAAGTTCAGGTCTTACTTTTGGATCTTTGTCTTTTCTTTTATTGATTCTTTTATGACTTTCTTCTGCTGCTTTTTTACTTATTTCAGAAGTCGGTTCAAAAAACAATATGGTTTCGTGCTCAAGGGTATAATCTGGAATGTAAGCTGTTTTAAGAAAAATTTCTTCCATAGAATGACTTACTTTTCCTGGAGGTTTGGTTCCTATTAGAATGGTATGGGTAATTCTATTTGGAAATTCGGTTGTAAGAACCTGCGCAGCCCATCCGCCAAGTGACCATCCTCCTAAAATAAATTTATCAATGTTTAAAGCATCTGCCAAGTCCAGAGCATCTTTTCCAAAACCTAAAATGGTTTCATGAGGTGTTCCGGTAGAAGAGGCCAATCCTTTGAAGTTAAATGTGATGACTTGGTATTTTTGTGCCAAAGCATCTAAAAATGCAGGGTCCCAATCGTCCAGATTCCCTCGAAATCTATTGCAAAGAATAATTGGCAAGCCTTTGCCTATCGATCTATAAGCGATTTTATGATCTTTAATTGAAGCAAATTTAGTTTCAGACTGGATTGCTTCTGATAAGGTGTTTTCTTTTTCCATTGTTATACATTTTATGTTGTTGTTTTTATGAATTGATACTATTTATGAATTCGTCAGTAGAGAGAAGTGCATGCCCGTAATTCGGAAAATTAGTTTCGACCGTTGCTTTAATTTCTTCCCAATTAAAAGCACCAATTCCATCTTTGATTAAAGTGACATGATAGCCTAGTTCGACACCAAATCTCGCAGTTGAATCGATACAGGTATTGGCTCTCATGCCGGCAAGAACAATTTGGTCAATATCATGTTGACGTAAAAGAAAATCTAAGTCGGTGTTGGCAAAACCGCTGGCTGTCCAATGATTTTGTGCAATAAGGTCGCCTTCCTGCATAATGAGATCGGGATGAAATTGGGCTCCCCAAGAACCTTTTTCAAACAAAGTAATGCTTTTGCTTCCTAGGTGCGAAGGCGCCATAAATTTCCAGTTCAAATAATCTCTTATATGGGTATTGCGATGCGGTGCATAAATTACCTGAATTTTCTTTTCTCTCGCAGCAGTCAATAGTTTTTTGATGTTGCTGACTACTTTATTTCCTTCAACAGTTTCTTTTGTTACAGGAAATAATTTTCCTCCTTCAGAAAGGAAATCATTAAATGGATCAATAATGACAAGTGCGGTTTTTTGAAGTTGATACAAGCCCATAATTTTAAAGTTTTTAAGTTAAGTTCTTGTATCCTAATAATATGCCACTTGTTTATGATGCAGTTTTATTGATGTTTTTCAAAATATGGCAAAATGAAAACTGCGATATTTAACGGATTTATCGAAATAAAGTGAATTGACTAAAGCCGTTTCATTTTATAATTTTTAAAAATGATTATATAAGCCAGACCATTGCATTTGACTTAATTTTAATAATCATTTTAAAAAAGAAGAAATTATGGAAAAGAATAATCAAACCCAGAAAAACCCAAACCCTAAACAACAGGGCGGGGGAGATCATCGAAATGATACAAGGAAACATCAATATAAAGAACATGATGAAGTGTTGACAAATGATGAAAATTATGATGTTGACACTAAAAAGTTCAAAGGAGAAGAACCTGAACTCGATGATAAATTGAATAATGAAGATAAAAAATAATGCTAATGCGTCCTGAAGTTTGTTTGGGACGTTTTTTTATTCTTCTTTTCATCACAAATCCATTTTCCTCTTTAAAAAGACTTTTTTTAAGAGATAAAAGTGAAGAAGTGAAAAATATGACATGATTTTTATAGATTTGTAAAAATCTAATACAATCTCTCAATAATAATTGGGAAACAATATATAATACAAGGCATGAAATCGGTTACTTCAGTTTTTTTACTTTTAATGTTTATCTGTTCAAATGCATTCGCTCAATTGAGTTCTGATAAAATATTCGAAAGTTTTAAGCAAGGTGAACGCACCAATTGTTCATCTATAGCTTTTATTAAAGCTTCTTTAAATGTTTACGGATTGGATAATCTTTTTGTAACCGAAAAGCTAAACGATGATTTATATAAGATAACTTTAAAGAACAATGCCTCATTCAACCTGAACACTACAGAAATAAGCAAAGCTAAAGAATCTGCTGGTTTTGTCTATATTAAGGACAACTGCGATAGTGAGAAAATTACCAATTATGCAGAATTGACTTATGCTGTAATGGCAAAATACAAACAGATTATTGATAAGGAAGCCACTTTTGACAAAGCGTTGGAAGATCTAGAAGACGGTACAGTGTATACTCCGACTATTTATAAGTACCTTGGATTCACATTAGGCAAACAAATTCAGAAATTGAAAAAAGAATCGGGAACTGAATATTGCGGCGTTGTGGCTTGGTCAAAAGTGCATGCTGTTTTTGTCTGCGGAGAATTTATGGACTATTATGGAAACAAAAAAAGTTTATGGATTAAATATCCGAGCCGTTTTAGAATAATTAAATCATAAAAGCAATACAATTAACTTTGGGAAAAATGTGCTGAAATAGCCAAAATTTCTGTTTTGCTGTAATATTTTCCTTATTGCAACGTAACAATTATAATTTTATTGTGAAAAAGAAAGTATAAAAGTTGCATTTTAACATAATTTATATATTTTTGCTTTTATTCAAGAACCAAATCTATTAAGAAAATGAAGAGCAAGATTATTTTATTATGTGTCCTTTTCTTCTTGACGACTGCTGCCGTTTCTGCACAGGCAAAAAATGCTCCAAGAAGTATCATTAGTACAACTGCCTTAATCCGTAAATACCATGACCAAAAAGAACTAAGTGGTATGCAAAAAGGAGAACTTTTAGAATTGTACATTGAACGTATTAAAGTTCTAGTAAAAACACTTCCTTATATTGCTTTGGTTACTAAACCTGGTGTAACAATGGCAGATTTAGGTATTCCAGATACAAGTGAGAATAAAAAAATCTTAGATGGACAGGCAGAAGGCACCACTGTTTTCTTAGATACTACAGTAGATTTCCAAAGAAAAATGATGCCTTATTCTGATAAAGGAAATCTTATCGCGGCCATCTTATTTTATGAAACTACATTGAAATCGTTGCACGAGTTTAACGAGTTATAATATTGCAATACTTAAAATAGAAGCTCCAAGGTCTTATGATCTTGGAGCTTTTTTTTTGCACGAAACTTTGCTAAAATGCTATTAAAAGCATTTTTTGAGTTTCAAGATTAGTACAATTCTTATAAAACTGTAAAAACGCGCATTTTTTATAACTGTTTTATTTTTAGATGCTTAAGTCCTTTTGTTTACAGGGATTAACATTTTTTTTGCAAAAAGTTTAATTAAAATTTGGGAACTAAAATTTTTAACATACTTTTGTTCTATCAAATTAGTAGAGTTTAAAATTTAATTAGAAATACAGAGATTTAAGCCTTATCATTTCATTTTCAGAAATATAAAAGCATAACACATTTGCACCTTATGCATCACTACGGTTAAAATTCCTCTTTTTAAATTCATTTGTAAATTTTTAATAACACTATCCTGAAACAGGGGTAAAATTGTATAGGCCAAATAAAATAATAATCTAAAAAAAAGTAAAAATGAAAAAACGAATGTGCTGCAGATAAAAAAGAAAACCATTTCTGTTGCAGCAGAAATGGTCAGAGTTTAAAGAAATTGTCATCTCTAAAAGGAAAGCATGAATAGTCTAAAACTGTTCGAGGCTCGCCTTATTTATTAAACTAAAACAAAGTAATGAAAATAAAATTAAAAAGATATGCTTGGCTATGTATTTTGTTGATTTCCATAGGAGTTAAAGCTCAAGATACTAAGCCGTTAATTCAGTCTAAACTGGAAGGAACCGTAGTTGATGCCATTACAAAAGAGCCAATTATCGGAGCTTCGGTAACCATTAAAGGTACTACACACGGTGTTGTTACGGATACAGATGGAAAATTTTTCTTTCAAACCGGACAAAAATTCCCTTACACACTTTTAATTAGTTATTTAGGATATAAAAAAGAAGAAGTTGTAGTAAACAAAAACGCTATCACTATCAGTCTTACTGAAGAACAGAATGCATTGTCTGAAGTTGTGGTTACGGCACTTGGAATTTCTAAAGAAAAGAAATCTCTAGGGTATACAACTCAGGCATTAAAAGGAAAAGAATTGTCAACTACAAAAGAAACCAACTTCTTGAATGGTCTTTCGGGTAAATTGGCAGGTGTTCGTATTACCAATTCACAAGGAGATATGGGATCTTCACGTATTATTATCCGTGGGGAAACTTCTATTGCAGGAAACAACCAGCCGCTATTTGTGGTAGATGGAGTTCCTGTAGATAACTCTCAATTGAACTTTGGTGGAGCAACTCGTGATTTCAGAAACGCCATTGCCGATTTGAATCCGCAGGATATTGAGACTTTGACGGTTTTAAAAGGTCCAAATGCTGCCGCTCTTTACGGATCGCGTGCTGCGCATGGTGTAGTGCTTATTACTACAAAATCTGGAAAAGGACAAAAATCTGGATACGGGGTTACTTTTAATACAGGTATAACTGTTTCTCAAGTAGCTACTTTGCCTTCTTTCCAAAACACTTTCGGACAAGGTTCTAACGGAAGATTTAGCTATGTAGACGGAAAAGGTGGAGGAATTAATGATGGTGTTGACGAAAGCTGGGGACCAAGAATGGACGGGCGCCTTATTCCGCAATTTTATTCTAAAGGAGAAGCTGTTCCTTTTGTGGCGCATCCAAACAATGTGAAAGATTTCTTTAATACAGGACTTACTTATGACAATAGTGTTTCTATTGCAAAAGCTAATGATAAAGGAGATTTCCGTTTAGGTGTAAACAATCAGAAACAGCTAGGAACTGTGCCAAACAGTGAAATAAACAAAACAAACTTTACAATTAATACCAATTATCAGATTTCTGAAAATGTAAAAGTTGGGGTTAATGCAAATTATATTGTAACAAATGCTCCACAATTGCCAGGTGGTCCATCTGGTGGACGTGCTGCGGGTGTAATGCTTCAGTTTCTTTGGTTTGGACGTCAGGTTGACATCAATGAATTGGATAAAGACTGGAATACGAACTGGAACAACAGTTACTATAGCAACCCGTATTGGAATGCCTATTACAATACAACAAGCCAACAGCGTAACCGTATCATTGGAGATGTTCACTTAGACGCTAAATTGGCTGAAGGACTTAACTTCAGATTCCGTACAGGAGTTGATTATTACAATGACCGCAGAAAATATACTATTAAGTATGGTACAAACGGAACTCCTTTCGGATCGTATGCTGAAGACGCTTACACTGTAAATGAGCAAAATACTGAGGGTATATTTCAATATACAAAACAGCTTAATGATGATTTCAGTTTAGATGCACTTGCAGGTTTCAATATTCGTAACCATAGCGATGCCAATAACTATCAGAAAGCACCGCGTTTAGCAGTTCCAGATTTGTACACATTGACAAACTCTAGAGATCCGTTGACTTCATCAAATTCATTGTCAAGATTAAGAGTGTATAGTGCTTATGCTTCTGCTCAAGTAGGATTTAGAAACTATGCTTTCTTAAACGTTACAGCACGTAACGACTGGTCTTCTACACTGCCAAGCAGCAACCGTTCTTATTTCTATCCTTCTTTTAACGGAAGTGTAGTTTTAACAGATGCATTAAACATTAAGAGCAGTACACTTGATTTCTTAAAAGTTAGAGGTGGATGGTCTGAAGTAGGTAACGATGCAGATCCGTACCAATTGTCTACGGTTTATAATTTCCAAACAGCATTTGACGGAAACCCAATCCAGACTTCTTCTCAAAAGAAATTAAATGAAAACCTAAAACCAGAAACAACTCGTTCTACAGAGGTAGGTCTTGAAGCTTCTTTCTGGAAAAACAGACTTCATTTTGATGTAGCATACTATAATACAAATAGTTTCGACCAAATTTTAGAAATTAAAACTACGGCATCAAGCGGTTATACTTCGCAGTTAATCAATGCGGGTAAAATCAACAACCAAGGTATTGAGGTGCAATTGGACGGAAATCCAGTTCAAACGGAAAACTTCAAATGGAATGTGGCTGTAAATTATTCAAAAAATAAGAGTAAAGTAGAAATTCTAGATTACGCTGGAGATATTAAAAACTATACAATTGGTTCTTCTGGAGGTGTCGATGTATTGGCGTCTGTTGGGCAAGCTTACGGAGCACTTTACGGAACAGCTTATCAGCGTGATGCAAGCGGCAATATTGTAGTAGGAGCAAACGGTCTTCCAAAAGCAGATCCGACAAAAAAGGTTCTAGGACATTATACGCCAGATTATTTGGCAGGTCTTACGA
>Ga0099824_1010292_pt1 | contig 11116 bp, 4 predicted proteins | sample SiratrowhiteBW_FD_76837 | JGI IMG/M metagenome (GOLD analysis project Ga0099824, IMG submission 76837) | Root nodule microbial communities of legume samples collected from California, USA - Siratro white BW | ecosystem: Host-associated > Plants > Roots > Nodule | place: USA: California... | reverse complement strand
AAATAAAAATTTTACTACAATAAAAGCCTTGAAAACTCTCGCTTGACGTAGTATTGTTAAAAACAAAAAAGAGGCTTTCAAGCTTCTTTTTTGTTTTTAATAGCTCTTGCTCGTGCACTCCATCATAAAATAATTTATACTATTTCTAGAGATAATTATCGTAAATGAATTTCCAAATTCAAAACTTACGTTCACGAGCGAGACGCTCGGCAAAGGATATAATTTGTTGTTTTTTATATTCTCATTTTCAGGATCTTAAATTATCAAATTTGCATCTATATTGATTCTTGATTTTTTATTTTGAGAAAAAGTGTATTTGGTTGATTTTTAGATTTTTATAATGACAAAATCGTTGTATTGATCTTGATTTTTTGTCCACTTTTACCTTAATTTCTTTTTTAAGTATAGTTTCGTTATGACCTTTTCGTGAGGTACTAACTATTTAATAAACCAAAACTTATGAGAAACAAATTACATTTTATTTTTTTGAGAAGAGTCCAATATTACCATATTATATTATGGTTTTTTTTTCTTCTTTTTGCTTCAGGTTCCTATGCCCAACGCGGTTATTATGATGCACCTTATAAAAGGTACGAAGCAAATTTAGGTCAATTGTCTAATGGTGCTTCAGTTACTGCAAAATCATACAGTCAGGCCGATCTTCAGTCTGAAGCTTCAGATCAGCAGTGTGTGAATATGTCTGCCACAAATGCGACCGTTCAATGGACGCTTAATGAAGCTGCTGATGGATTAGTAATTCGCTATAGTGTTCCTGACGGGCAATCTGGAACTATTGGGGTTTATAATGGCAACACAAAGCTTACAACGCTTACCTTGACTTCAACGTGGTCTTGGGAATACTTGTGGAGCAACGGAAATCCGAACAATAACGGAATTACAAATCAAAACCCAAGAATGCGTTTTGATGAAGTTCGTTATAAACTTCCTGCTAAAATTGCTGTAAACGGAACATTAAAATTGGTGAGAGAATCAGGTAATGTTCATATTGACTTTGCAGAAATGGAACCAGTGCCAACAGCTGTTACAGCTCCTGCAGGTGCCGTAACTTATTCAGGAAACGGAAGTGATCTTCAGACTTTTATTGATGCAAATGGTGGAAAAAAAATATTTGTTCCAGCTGGGGTTTATAATGTTAACCGAGAATTATATTTTGGTTCAGCAAACACTTCGCTAATTGGTGCAGGAATGTGGTACACACAGATTAATTTTACCAACACCAGTAGTTTAAATGGAGGATTACGTGCCAATGCAAGCAACATTTCATTCACAGATTTATATCTTACAACAAATTCGGCTTCGAGAAGTAATTCTTATAAAGCAATAAACGGAGTTTTTACAAGTGGTTCAATAGTAAAAAATATCTGGGCAGAACATTTTGAATGTGGTGCCTGGATTGCGCAATACAATTCTGGTGGACCAGCAATTGCTGACGGATTTACATTATCGCACTGTCGTTTTAGAAATAATTATGCTGATGGAATCAATCTTTGCAAAGGAACAGCGAATTCAGTTGTAGAACACTGTAATTTTAGAAACAACGGAGACGACGATCAGGCAATTTGGTCTGCTGACGGACTTGAATGTATCAATAATACATTTAGATACAATACTTCAGAAAACTGTTGGCGCGCTTGTGGACTTGCTATTTACGGAGGGAAAAATAACAAAGGTTACAATTTAATCATCAAAGACAATCTGGAAGCTGGAATCAGAGTGAGTAATAATTTTCCGGGAGCACCATTTAACAACGATGGTATGCACGAAATTCATGATATTACCATAACAGCCTGCGGAACTTTTAATGATACCTACAACAATCCCGTGGCGGCAATTGATATTTTTAGTGCTACGAATGCTGGAAGTCAGGTTAAGAATGTTCAGCTTTACAGCATTGATATTATAGATTCAAGAAACGATGCAATTTCTATTAGTAAAAGATCGGGAGATGGTATTTATAATCTTTCTTTTAAAGACATAACCGTTAACGGAACGGGTAAAGAATATCCAAATAACAATGTATTGAACAGAAACTGGGGCAGAGGCTATTTTGTACTTATTGCAGGTTCTCCAAGCGGAAATGGCACCTATTGCAATATGAATTATTCTAATAGAGGCGGAAATGCCACAACTAATGAAGAAATTAGTGCAATTGGTACATTTTCATGGACGCAGGGCGGAAACTGTTCCACTACAAATGTTCCAGTTTCAGGTGTAACGCTTTCGCCAGGAACAGTAACTCTAGGTGTTGGTGCTACACAGCAATTAACTCCTACTGTTTCTCCAGCCAATGCTACCAATAAAACAGTAAGTTATAGTTCAAATAATACTGGTGTTGCAACAGTAAATGGTTCAGGTTTAGTAACTGCAGTTGCTTCGGGATCGGCTACCATTACAGTAACAACTCAGGATGGCAATAAAACGGCGACTTCTGTAATAACAGTAAATTCATCAAATGTCGCCGTAACAAGTGTGAGTTTAAGTCCTTCATCAGCAACATTAGCTGTAGGCGGAACACAGCAGCTAACACCAACAGTTTTGCCTTCAAATGCAACTAATAAGTCGGTTAATTATACTTCAAACAATACAGGTGTAGCAACGGTTAATTCATCAGGATTAGTCAATGCAGTTTCAGCGGGTACTGCTACAATTACGGTAACAACAGTTGACGGAAATAAAACAAGCACTGCAGCAATTACTGTAAATACCGCAACAGGAAACTATTTTACCATTAAAAACAAATGGACAGGCAATTATTTATATGATGCCGGAAACAATGTAGGATATGGTCCAACAGTGGCAAACACTAATTATAAATGGGAAAAAGTGGCTATCGATGCTACTTATTATATAATTAAAAATGTAGGTACAGGAGATATAATGCATATTGAGAATTTAACCGGTGCAGTACAATGTACAGCAGGTCAATCCAGCTGGTGGAGTGCGCAATGGTCTTCTGAAAATGTAGACGCAACTTGGGTAAGAATCAAAAATAGATGGCAGACAGGAGCGATGATTCATATTGAAAATCTAAATGGTTCTGCGCAATATCTCGGAGGTCAAAATAATTGGGAAAGTGCACAATGGCAGTTTGAAAACACTTCGACATCGAAAAAAGTGAATACTCCTGAAGTTACAGTTGAGAATTCTGTAGTTAGCATTTATCCAAATCCTTCAGTTAATAATGAATTTAATATTGTTTTGCCAGAACTGAAAGCAGGTGATACAGCAACTGTAACAGTTGCTGATGGCAGCGGAAGAAAAGTTTTGGTAAACAAAATCAGTTCATCTTCAAAAATCAACCATCATTTAGCCCCTGGAATATATATTGTGACAATTAATTCTAATGCTTTTAATGTTTCTAAAAAATTGATTGTTAAATGATAGGATTAAAATTTAGAAAATGAACTTCAGACGAATTTATAATTAAATTTCACCATAATAAGCTCGATATTGTATCGGGCTTATTTTTTTTTCAGCTCTCCAAAGAATTCTTATAAAAACCAGCTCACAAAGATTTATCCCCACAACGATAGCGCGGATTTGTAACCGTGCTCTTAGAGATTGGTAGTTATTTTTGTAAAAAAAACACAACGATAGCACGGATTGCAAATCCGCGCTAACGAGTATTTATGGGCAATACTTTTGGCGAAAGTATTAATTCTAGGTTTGTCGTTGCCATATTCCGTTAGATCATTTTTCCTTCTTTTGTATATTCTTTTTTAATTCCCTGAAGCAAATGATTTAAGTTGATGCTTTTGTTTTGGTCTTCTAAAGTTCTCAAACAAGCATATTGAATGATATTGACAATGTTGGCGCCTGTAATGTCGTATTTTTTTGAAAGTTCTTGGAGATTTACATCTTCGGCAATTTTAATTCCTTTTGGCAGATTATTTTGCCACAGTTTCAAACGTTCGCCATAAGAAGGCACTTCAAACTCAATTATAGATTGAAATCTGCGGGTAAAAGCAGCATCTATATTGGTTTTAAAATTAGAAGCCAAAATCACTAATCCGGGATGATTTTCTATGCGTTGTAATAAATATGAAACTTCCTGATTAGCGTATTTATCATGCGCGTCACGTACATTGGTTCTTTTTCCGAAAACCGCATCGGCTTCGTCAAAAAACAAAATCCAATCTTTATCGGCCGCTTTATCAAAAAGAGAAGACAAGTTTTTCTCGGTTTCGCCAATGTATTTGGAAATTACCATTGACAAATCAATTCTATAAACATCTCTTTGAGTATATTTTCCTAAAAGTGAAGCCGTAAGGGTTTTTCCCGTTCCGGGCGCGCCGTAAAACATGACTCTAAAACCGGGCTTTATTTTGGCTTTCATGTTCCATTCGTGAAGCAGAATATCGTTGAATTTAAGCCAAGTTTCTATTTCTTTTATCTGATTTAAAGTATTGGAATTCAAAACCAAATCGTCCCAATCTAATTGCGTTTCTATTAATTGGGCAGGGAAAATGCTGCTCAGCTGTGGTTTCAGGATTTTTCCGGTTATGAATTTTTCGATGTATTCATCCTCTAAAATTAATAAACCGCTTAGTTTAGGTTCGCCATTCGCGACCGCTTCTATTTTGATAATTCCTTTTTGATACAGAAAAGATTGATTATGCAGGTAATTGTAGAATGAAATTCGGTTTTCGAGATCATTTCCAGCAACTAAAAACTGTGCCGTTTCGCCTGTTGGCAAAATGCCACGATGATTTTTTGTTTTGATTCCGCCAAACTCAGGCAGTTCACCGCCATTTGGCAAATATTCGGCAATAATCGAACTCAGAAAATCGGGTTTCAGATGCGGAACCAGAGCTAATCCCAAGATAAGAACGTCAATTTCTGAAAGATTATTTTCGATAATAAATTCGTCAATAAAACCATTCGCCTCAGTTTGGTCTAAAAAAGGTTTTTCCGTTGGATTTTCGACCTGAAAAAGAGTATCAAGCTGAAATACAAATTGGTTTTTGATATAGGTAAATACATTTTCCATTTTCTATACTAATGATTCGATTGAGAAAAAATCAAGCTTAGATTGTTTATAATTTCTGATTTTGTCCATCACAGCGTTTCCGTTATGAGAGCCGCCAGAATTAGTATTGCCTTCAATAGTTTCGATGGTGTCGGCATGAACAGCAGTTACAATTCCAGTGTGAATCCAGTCGTTTGGCGTTTTTTGAAGAAGAAAAATATCACCCGGTTTTATCAAAGCCGAATTGGTTCTGGCTGTTTGATAACGCGTTAGTATTTTTTTCTGAAGACCTGTTGTTCCAACAGTATCGCAGCTATAAGTCAGAGGCATTAACGTTTTAAAATTTTTTCCTTGAATAGAAGCCGCCTGGTCGACAATAGCCTGAACAAATCCCATGCACCAAAACCAATCCGTTCCTTCATGTCCGTCCATATAGCTTCGAACCCAAGGTCCTGTATTGCTTTGGTTGTTTATGACAAGTTCAAAAGGTTGATTTTTGAGATGATTTTTGGCTGTATTGAGAATTAATTCTCTCAGATTACTTCCAGATATTGGACTTTCAAATGCTTTTTTAAGTGGCGATGCCAATTTATCAAATAGGTTTTGATCTACATTTCCGTTTTGAGGCAAACCATTGAATTTTTGATAATTCAATACTGCTTTTTCTGTAGCAGGACCAAAATCGCCATCAATACCTGTTGCCGTTCCCGAACCAGGATGCTGCATAGCAAATAAATTAAGCCAAGACTGAATTTTTTCGACGTCTTTCTTGTTATTATTTGCTCCGTTTCTTTGTTGTGTTGCTTTAATGAGCAGCTCTTTTTGGTAGAATGTTTTTTGCATGACTAATGTTTTAGATGTTTTGCTTTAAGAATCTTGTGATGCTTTAGTTTGATTAGGTGCTAAAGGGTTGGTGTCATTTTTGTTTGATGTAACTTCATCTGCAACCTTATCAGCTTCAATTTCATATTTATCTTGAGATTTGCCGACATTGAGTTTTGGCAAAAGTCTTCTGCTATCAAGTCTTCTTCTTCTTTCTTCAACCGTTAACAATTCGTCTGTTACTAATCTAAGAACATCGTGAAATTGCTGTGTTGCTGCATCTTCAATTTGGTTTAGTGTAGGTTTTGGAGCTCCAGCTTCGCCTCTTCTTTCACCATTGCTTTTTGAACAACCTGGCATTTTTTTAATGTTTTCGTTATTTACTGCAGTGTGAGTTCTTGTAACCGCAGTGTCTTTAGCATTTTCTAATGCTCGGAGAATTTGGCCAAGAATCTCCGCACCGCTTGACAATGCATTTCTGTCTCCTGCTTCATATCTAATTCTTTCTCTATTAAACATTTCAGAAATATTAACAGCTCTAACAGCTGCTGTAAATTGTCCACTCACCACATTATCCTGAACGGTTTTCTCACGAGCAGAATCATAGTAAATCATTATAGTAGTTTGCTGATTATCTTCACTCCAACCTCTTTCAGGAAGATATAATGCCAAAGCTTCCCATAAAGATCTTCCTGTCGCAAAAGGCAAGATATGCTCTGATTCAAGCCAGAAAAGTTCTGGTCCTGATCTCAAACTTGAACCTTGAGAACCGTGTCTTGCAATATTGCCAATGTTTGGTGCACTTGTACCCGGCTCATTGCAATTTGGTTTTTTCTTGGTTTTTTTACCTGTCATCTGAACAATAGGAGCATATTCAAACTCCCAATCTTCACCAGCATCTGCAACAGAAGAAATATTTATAACCGATGAATGATCTCTGTTAACTTTATCCTTAATGGCTTGAGCCTCATCAGCAGTAACTTCTCCACCGTCAGCTTCTTTTTCACTTTCTGAATCAATTTCTGCCAAAGCTCCTGCAATAGGTCCTGATGAAGTTGCTGCTTCTGGTTCGCTTCTTCCCATCACTCTGTCCAACAACGCCATTCCTCTATCTACAGCCTGATTCACTAACCATGTCAGCGCCTCATCAACCATTTGGCGAACAGCGACAAGCATTTCGCCAATTCTTGCTCCAATACCTATTAAACCGACTTGATTGGCCAAGAAGCCTATCACGACTGGCATAGCTTGTCCCATTGTTCTTTCTAGATAATCGGCGGCTGTGGCGACATTGCCTCGAGCTAAATCGGCTACACCATTGACAAACGAATTGACAACTTCGAGCATTTCGCGTAAGTATTTGATAAAACTTTGTATTGCGTTAAAGAATGCCATAGCACCGTTTATGACAGCCATGATTCCAGTTGGGTCTAACATGCTTAAAAGTCTGGCCGTAATTCTATTGACAATACGTTCCATGACAAAGTTTTTCACGGCATCGAGAACGGTATTCCATAAATTACTAAGCTGTTCTTGTATTTTGTCCCAAATAGCTGCCATACCGCGTTCTTGGACATCTTTGATGAATGTCCAGATACCTTCGAGCGTATTAATCATGCTACGAATTCTAGCTACTCTTGCAGGACCAATACGCGGATGTGCGGCTAGTTTTTCCCAAATTCTTTCCATGGAGATATTTAGCACTTCCATAATCCATGTAATAACACCACGTAGAGAGAAATCAGTGAGAACTGGAATATTAGCATTTTTTAGTTCGCTCATTAGCCAGCCCGTTACGCCATTGATTAAGTGGGTGACGATATTGTCAAAGAACTGCACAAATCCTTGTTTAAGTGCTCGCAGTATATTTTTCAAGAAACCAATTGGGTCTTTCTTGATGTCTTCAATCGCTTCTAAAGCTCTTGTAATAATATTTCCGATAAGGTCAAATGGGAAATTCATGATTTCGAGAATGGCCATAATAACGATTCGGACAATTTCAGCCACAAAAGCAATTAGTCGGCCTATAGGTTCTCCAAATTTCTCAATGATTCTCGTAAAAGCATCTATCGGATGAATAAGGTCATCGATAGTCATAGAATCCCAAATATCGGTAAAGAGCTGTATAATAGATTGTGGCGTCATGTTGAGCGTCTCTACTGCCGCTTCAATTTCGCCTGCAATTCTGGCTATTGCGCCAGACTCGACCATTTGTGCATATTGTTCTTCTCCGCCATCCATAAGGCTCATAAAACCTCTTATCATATTTGGAACTGTGCGAGGTACGACTTCTTGTGTAAAAGGATCTTTTCCGATAATCACTTTCACAAGCGAATACCCTCTTACGGTAGCGGCCTGAGCAGAAAGCCATCCTAATAGTGACTCCTTAACAAGTTCTAATACTTTTAACGCCACACCTGAAGCAAAATCCCAAACTCTTTGCAGGAAGTCTCCAGCTTGAGTGGCAAGCGCAGAGAGATTATCTGCAATATTGACCAAATTGGATGGCTGAATAGCATCCCAAGCTGAGGTGATAAGTCCGCGAAGTTCGCCAAGTAAGGAGTTGAAAGTTCCAACTTGAGTATCAAGCCAATCGGCAGTTTTTTGCAGCGTGCCTTTTTCGCGCATTTGCTCAAGTTCAGTCTGCTTGTCTATCAGTATTAAGAAATCTTCTAATATTTCTACAGTTGTGGCATTTACAGCCTCATCTCGTAATGGATCGTATTTGATTATTTTTTTAATTAATGACCAAGCTTTGTTTTCTGCCAATAAAGGTTCAGCAACATTAATTAAGGCTTCTTTTATCCAAGTAATTACCTGATCGACTGTAGCGCTTACGAAAGAAGTTATTCTATTAACTACTTCATTAAATTTTTCTGTAACTAAATCAATAATGCCTGTGTAAGGAAATGATAATTCATCCCAAACTTCTTCAACTAAATCAAGAATACTGTCAATTGTTAGTCCCAGTTCTCCTAGTTTTCCTTCTACCCAGTCAAAAACCTGCTGTAAAATTCCATATTCCTGAAGCTTGTCAAATATGGCAGTTCCAAACGGAATAAGTCCCATTAAGCCTTCAACCAGATTAATTGGAGTTCGTTCTACATCAATTTGACGTAACGGGTCATAACCGATTATAACGGTAAATAAAGTGTAACCTGGAATATGCCTTGCCTCATCTATAATCCAATCTGGAACTAAATCGAGGAATGAACCTTGAATCATTTCTGGAGCAGGGGCGATGGGTTCTGGTTTTTTTCTAATTGCAGCTCCCTGCTGTACGGTATGCGTTAATTCGTGGGCGAGTAAATGCTTGCCTTCTTTTGAATTTGGATTGTATTTTCCTTCGTTAAAATAAATATTGTTTCCCGTAGCAAAAGCCTGAGCGCCTAATTGCTTATTCATTTGAACAGCATTGGAGTCATTATGTATGCGGACATTGCTGAAATCGGCTCCAATGCCAGATTCCATTTCAGTTTTTACTTTTCCAGATAGAGGAGAACCTCCGCCTTTACTGCTGTTTAGCTTGGATTCTATATTTGAATTATCGCTAGGATTGGCATCGCCAGCAGCGCTTTTTTGCAGTTGTTTTTCTTCGTCTGAGGTTTGTTTTTCTTCTTCTTTTTTCTGCTGTACATTTTCTTCTTCTCCTTTGTTTTGAATTAAAGGTTTGATTGCTGGAGTACTTTTTGAAACTTTTTCAGGTTTTTTGACTTCTTTTTTATTCTGAACCGTTTCTTCTTTTTTCTGAGTTTTGTCTTCTAGTTTATGCTGAATTAACGTTTTAGATCCAGAAAAAGCGGGATTAATTTCTCGTTTTTCGGTTATTCTAGAATCAAGTTTATTTTGGATTAAATCGGTTTTGAGTTGTACAATAGGTGTTATGGTTTGAGCTTCGGTTTTTTGTTGCGTTTCTTTATTTTTTTCTTCTTGCTTTTGAACATTGCGGGACAGTTTCTTTTGTACTACCGGCGATGGCGAAAAGAATGAGTCTGCTTTTGGCGTTTGTTTATTGGCCACCACGTGGTCTGCGACTCTATCGGCTTCTACTTCAAATTTATCGTTAGATTTTCCGATATTCAATTTTGCCTGAACACCAAAAAAAGATTCCTTCCCCTTGTCATGATGTGACGAGGAGTGCGGAGAATTTGATTTTGGTATTTGTTTTAATGCTGGCATCTAGTTAGTTACGCTAAAAATTCCTTTTAAATTTGGACTACCTCCAGGATTAATTACTTGAATCTCTACTTTAAAGAAGATACAGTCTTTGGTTTTTACTGCAAATGATTGTGTTTCTGTTCTGCCAACATCATATCTTCTGCTAGTTTTACGTATTGTGCCTCCTTGTATAGCTGTTAATACTATATGATAATGTTTTGCATTATGTGGTTTGGCCCAATTTGCTGTTGAAGTTATTTTAAAATTTCCTTTTGAACAGAAAGTTGTAGATGGCACAGAGGTATCATCGACATTAAAATCCCTAGTTTGCGGTAATTGAGACGCTTCACCACAACAATTATCACCACCTCGTTTTTGTCCTACCAGTTTATTGTCTAAAGCTCCTATAGTTTCTGGTCCGACAATACCGTCAATTTTATTCAAACCATTTTCTTCTTGGAAGCCTATTACTGCATTTCGTGTTTCGCTTCCAAAATCGCCGTCTGCTCCAAATTTTGGTAAACTTTGACCTGCTTTCATTAGACCTTGCTGCAATTCTGAAACATATTGCCCTTTTTGACCGGTAGAAATAAGCATCTGATTATCATTAGCTTTTTCCAATGGCGGATTGCCTTTAAACTGTGGGTTTTCTGGTCTTTCTGCATGTAGATCTTCTGAATGGTTTTCCATAGATGATTTTTGTATTGTCGCTGATTTTTGTTTGGATCCAGTCTGCTGAATCGTATGTGTGAGTTCATGTGCTAGCAGATGTTTACCTTCTTTGGATTCTGGATTGTATTTTCCTTTATTGAAATAAACATCATTGCCATGCGTGAATGCTTGCGCGCCCAATTCTTCGCTCATTTGGACAGCTCTACTGTCGGTGTGGATGTTTACATTGCTAAAATCGGCTCCGAAACCCGATTCCATTTCGCGCTTTGTATTTCTGTCCATAGCATTGCCGCGGCCTTTAGAGCTGTTGAGATTACTTTCTACGTTTTCATCAACTGAATTCGATTCATTTCGTTTTGCTTGAACTGTTTTTTCTTCTTTTTTCTGAGCCTTTTTATCTTCGTTCTCACATTCAGCACATTTTTTCTGTACTTTTTTGTCTTTTTCCTTATCTGACTTCTTCTGAACCTTTTT
>Ga0099824_1010290_pt1 | contig 11116 bp, 3 predicted proteins | sample SiratrowhiteBW_FD_76837 | JGI IMG/M metagenome (GOLD analysis project Ga0099824, IMG submission 76837) | Root nodule microbial communities of legume samples collected from California, USA - Siratro white BW | ecosystem: Host-associated > Plants > Roots > Nodule | place: USA: California... | reverse complement strand
AATTTGAAATTTACTATAAAAAACATTCAAAATAAAAAATATATAAAATTTTCAAAACTAAAAAAAATATTGAACATTTCAACAACCGAATTTTCTCAAAGAACTACGTAACCCTGATTCTTCGTCCCTGATGGAGATACGTAGGAGCAAGGTCAAACCTTGTCGGGCTCCCTAAAATAAAAAAAATATTTTGTTTGTTTTATCTTAATCTCTTTCTTGGAAAAATAAATGTTTTTTTAAAAAATTACACTCAGGTTACTTATTTAATTAAAGGTACCGTCTTAGGACGGGCGTTGTGGGGTGCTAATACCTTCCCCACACGTAATCGACTCCCGAACTCTAAATCGGTTTTGTGAACTTGCCTTATCCTGTTTTTGGTTTTCCATAGTTTTTCGTTAATAAATTATGGTGGCGACTCCTCTGTTTTATTTTAAAAAATTATAGTTTTGTTCGCCATCCCTGTCGTGACCCCGGTTGCGACACTTCTTTTATATCTTAAGTGGCCAGGCATAACTTGGATTTTCACACTAATAAGACACTACTTAAACTTCTCAAATTACTAAGCATAACTTAGATGTCCCTCACTTAGTCACTCATTAGACTTTGCACAACACACATAAAAAAAATAAGAATTCACATTTATATAATTTAGATGCACCTTCAAACAAATTATAATAACTCACATAATACAACATTTCGTAACCCAAAACACATGTTAGCTCATCAACACAAATAGTTCAAAACAAATATTATCAAAGCACAACATAACATTGATTCATACATATACAATAGTCAACGATACTCTCTCACTATTAACTCTTATTATTAATAGGTATTTTCTCTACCAAATTTTGTGGAGGTCTTTCAAAAGTGGAAGAAGCTTGATCATCAATTATGTTATTGTTAACAAATCAAAATAACATTGTTTACGATATTATATATATATTCCTTCATCATATATCAAGGAAAATTTTAAAAATGAACAATTATTCATACACACGGATGTACACACAAATACATACACACCACACACATATTCCATCATCATGTATGTTTTTGAGTGACACACAAGTTCTTATATATAAGAAAGTTATTAGTTGTACAAAATAACATGACATGCATCTAAAAGACTCATTGAAAAACTCATTGAACACTTCAATCCCCTCATCCCACAACGATCTTAAATATTTAATCAACTAATTGAGATAAAATGTCTATATCATTTCCTAAATGTCTTGGATAGAGATAACATCATATATTTACATTTCACATACAAACATGGAGGTAAGTTGTAAATAACTATCAAAATAGGTCATAGACTATGATTAATACTTAATCTATAACTAGTCCAAACCTAAGATTTATGGGCTCATTTCCAAACTAGAGAAATTTATTATTAATATTGTTCCATTGTAAAAAATCCACTACATGATAAAGTACTACGTCACATTTCTCTCATCTATGTGTCATATAAGATTTTTAGCATCATTTAGATTCTCAAACGAAAGTTAAACCATTAGAATTATTAAAGGATATCAAACAACCTTCACATAGGAACCACCCTTTGTCCACTCATCATTATTATCTTTATCATTGTCCTTGGTCCTGTAACATGACAATCTATACATTCGATGTGCTTTTAACTCTTCAAACTTTTTTTCTAAAAAAATATAATCATTAGGACATGTGTATACTTTTTTATACCCCTACTCTAATCTTTATAACCTCATAATTTTAATGGAATAATGTATTACCTTATGGAAACATGTCTTTCAACAACTAAAACAATTTTATGAAGCGTTTATGGGTCCACCTATTGATTTCCTTCAAATTCATCAATCTTAACACCCATGACGAATGTGTGAAGTTAGTTGAATCATGATATAGTAAAGTCTCTACATCATTAAATATATATTCATATGAATTAATGTTTGAGCAAAAGATTTTGTTCTAACATTAAAAATCATGTCCTCCAATCCATCTTTCATTAACAAAAATTGTGTATATGGTGATAATTTTAGTATGACAGTTAAAAAAAATGTCATATTATATTGTATAATTTGACACTTTAATAACTGCCATATTTTGAGTTCAAAAGACGACATTTAAAATATCACTTTGTAAAGGATACCACTTTAATGACCGTTCATTTTTCATTCCCTTTATATGTTAAATGAAAACACAGTTCCCTCTCACATTTTGTTTCCTCTAAACTCCAAACTTAAAACCCCTTCGTTCCCTCCAAACCCAAACGTTAAACCCCTTCCTTCCCTCTAAACTCAGTTTCGTCTTCACTTTGGTTCCCTCACGTTTCGTCTCACTTTGGTTCCCTCACACAGTTTCGTTTGCCATTTTCGTTCCCTCTAAACTTCCCATTTTTGTTCCATCCCATTTTCAATTGTATTCTCGTTCCCATTCTTGAATCCCTCCACAAACCGTAAATCTCATTTTCGTTCTCGAATCTTCGTTCCCATTTTGAACCCTAACTGTCATTCCCAAATTTGTGTCCCAAATCCCTAACCGATTGGAGTGATTTGGGGAATAGCAAAGCGTGGAACTTCTATTAGGTAACTCTTTGTTCATTTAGGGCACGTATCTTACGTTCATTAATTCCAATATGTGTTTAATGCTTTTCTTCAGTGGAATCGGAGGCTCTTCACTCAATTGGAGTATATAGTACGACGTTTGGATTTCGTGATTTGGTTTAGGTTTCTGTGAGTGGATTATCTCATCATTAGTTTTAGTTTAGTTCTCGTAGTGCAATTAGTGGGACTTTTATCTGATGAATTTGTGGATTGTTTGAAGAATGTGTTTTATCATTTTCTGTTGTGAATCCTATTGCTTCTTTCGTCTGTAAATAAGGTGAAAGTGTATAGGGTTTGCTTCTTCTGGCGTGTGGTTGCTGCCTTGGTTATGGCAGTGTGCTTCATACTTGTTTCACACCTTTACTGTTATCGTTCTTATTCGTGTGTGTTTATTTTTCTATTAGAAGCTTCATTGAACATTAATGCAACCTTTTGTCCCTTTCACGTTCTCTTGTTTTCGTGAAAACAAAAAACACTTAGTAGTTCATAAATTGATATGATTATCAACCATGTATTGCAATCTTTTTGTGTTTTATAAATGGTACATATTTAGATTTTCCATCGTTGTTCTCTATATGTGTGAATTGTTCTTATTGACGTGTGTCTAATCTCTTCTTATTTTGTTGCAGATTTCACCTAACTTTGGTAATTACTGCAACAATTTGCTGCTGGATGATGTATGTATTTTTTGGAGTACTCCTTTATTTTGCATTAAGTTAAAGTAGGAATTAGAGTTTGTAGAATTCGTGCACCTATATCTATTTTCCCTTACAAGGAATTTATTGATTAGAATAAAAAATAATTTAAAAAAAGTAAGTTAAACCATATTTTAGAGTAGAGATAAATAAGCAATAAATGAAACAATGTCTGATTCACATAAACCTATTTGGGGGTCTACTACTTTTAATGTTAGCAATAATGTGAAGCCAGAGAGAAAAAACTAAAAAAAAAAAGAAAGAGTGCATCTTCTAACAGTTTCTTTTGCGTCTTTTTATAGTACTAGAATTACCAAAAATTAACATGAGCATCAAAATCTTTTGATTTATTTATATAATAATTATTAGTATGAATCACACTGGAGCAGTAAAGGTAGTAGCATTAATTGAAGTGTATCCATATTCCAATATAAGGAATTCCTATTTATACCTTACAGTCACAGTGGAGTGTCTTCTTAGGACGTTATTTTGGGATGGATGAACGGTGTGATATTGGGTTTGATTAGAATAGAAAATATATATGCTTTTTCTCCACGTAGATAACTCCACTCACCGACTTTCATTTATTGATTATATACCATGATACTGGCGTACTGCACGTGAAGTTTGTCCTTATTTTCTAAATACTAGAGTCGAATAGCACCATTCCTACGAAGAATAGTAATTGAAGCAGTGTAACTGAATTCTGTGATAGTATTGAACACAAAGACCATAGAAGAAGCTTCGGACATGTGTAAGATCACACATAAGAGAAAAAATGGCAACTATGTCAATGATGAAGCTTGACATTGGGGTAAAATGTTCAACTGATAAACTTTTTAAATCACCAACTACTGACTTAATTGCATAATAATGTTTTTTTAGTTGTTGTTTAAGTTCTTAAGGATCACATATGTTACATATGTTGTTTTTGCAAGAAAAAATTGATGACTTAATGTTGAAAAATTCAGAAACTGCATGAGATATATCTCCAAATAATTCAGTTGGTGTCATATTTGGTAAAGAGCATCCAGGTCGGGTTAGAGGACTGTTAGTTGGTGTCATATATATGTTGTTTTTTTTTATATTTCGTACGAGAAGTGGATTTGAACAATTTAGTAAGTTGTAATAGTGTCTTGGAACATAATATTTTGTGAACTGTGTTAGAACATAATACTATGTTGCACTATGAAATATTTTAATATAATCTTTTGTTATTACAAAATTTGTATTATTTTAGTTTTCTTCTATTGGATATATATGTAACATATATGATTATGAAATTTGATAAATTATTAAATACTACTAGATATATTACAACTAGATATATAATTATAAAATACTGTATATATTTTAATATTAAAATTACGACAGTTTTGAACTAAGGTATTATCATGCACCTTTAGTTATAATATGGTCATAATGAGTGTCGTATTAAAACATTCATAATGGCGTTCAGAGGTATCATTGATTGTTGTTGGCAATAAAAATAATTATGACAATTCAATTGACATTATTTACATAGAAAAAAATGCCGCTTTATAAAAGTAGTAATATGGCGCATACTGCAGCGTTTTGCGTAAAAACGTCATTTTATATATTGTGGTGACCAGATGTATGGCGTTTGTCGGAAACGCCTCACATGTATAAAGTGACATTTCAAATCGACGCAGAATACAAAAAAAAATGCCACCACATACACGATTTTTTGTAGTGATTGTTGAATCAACAAACTTATCACTTTGACACATATATAACAAATTTAATAATTCACTATATCATGTTCATGTTATATATTTTCAAAGAAGGTCATATATAAGGTGATCCCAAATTTAGGTAATATGTAATATTTTTTCATTCAAACAATTCATGTAAGGACTTTGAATCCTTACTCCATGATCATTACTACCAACATTGCACAAAAATGTATAAACTATTATACTTTGTCATAGTTATCACTCACTTATGCTTACTAAATTAATCTAACTTTGATCCATATATATGTTTTGTAATGCATTATGGAAATTATGTTTTTTTTTTTCACGTAAGTAAATCTCACTTTTTAATCAAAGGTGTTACCTTAACCCATTAAGGAAAAATATTTTTTTTTTATAATTGATTAGCACGTAAATTTTTAACATTTTTTATATATCACAAAATTTTGGAAGCATTTCATAATATTCTTCCGATTAAACAAAATGAAAGTTGTTACATGAAATTAACCACAATCAAACATGCACCTAAAAAAAAATCAACACAATGCAATCAACTAAAATTTCATCAAAATGATTTTAAGTCTTTAAAAGTGTATGTTATCTAAGATTTTTATTTCATGTTAGTCCATCTTATGAATGACGTTAATTATCAAAATAGTTTGTTGACATGACATGTTAAAGTGTCACAACAATTGTCACTAGTCATGCTAAGTTGAAAGCAAAAAAGCAAGTGAGATGATATTTAGTTGTATTAATCTTTAATAAGACTGACAACATACATAATAAGATAAAATTTTAATTACATTAATTTTTAATTAAAATTATGTTTAAACCGAATACCTCCATCCAAAAATGAATGGTTGGTGTAAGAAAAATCAATCACACTTTTTTAAAAAAATTGTTCAAGAAGCTTTATAATCTTACTATTCTACAATCTTGCATGAAATACAATCCTACGATTAAAGATTTTTAACTACCTTATTCTATATTAATAATTACGAGTTTAGAGTCTAGGTTATGTAAAAATATGTCACATAATCTTTTACCTCTTAATTTTAATATTTTATTATTTATTTAACATAGATAGGACAAGAAAAGTATAACACAATTGTGATATTAACTTGATATGTCATTATATGTTATATAAAATATGGTTATATGTTAAAAAAAAATATTGGGAGACTAGGAAAAGTTAAAAAAATTTCAGAAATCTAAACTAAAATAAATATAACTAATTTTTTTTTCAAAATTTAAAAGTTGAATATTTAATTTATCAACTATTTAATTTGAAGAAAAATTATTAAATACTCAAAATAAATAAAATTATAATATATTAAAACCGAAACTTATCTAAGCACTTAAAGTAAGGTGTTTTAGAAAATTCTCTGACGAGTGAATATAAAGTAAGGTGTTTCCGAAAAGCAAAGTAATGAACCGTGCTTCTCCAGGATGCACAGAAACAGCTTGGTAAGTTCCAAGATTGAATGTTAAACGCCACTCTTTTTTAAGATGTAAGCAAAATTATCATTAAATTGATTCCCTGTTAATTAATGTTATTATTATGAAATTAGAAGATGTGTTTGCTCTCTCTTGTGTAGCAATAGGTTGGTTTCTTTTTGAGTCTACCTCCAAATAAATATTTCATAATTAGAATATTTAATATTATAAAAAATGTATCTTTGATCATGTAATATCAATCTATTTATAGATATGATATAAATGAAAGTACGGTTTAAAATAAATTTGAATTATCATAATTTTTAAATTAATCCTGTTTAGTCTAATAGCATGAATTGATAATGATGTTTAATTAATTTTTAATCATTGTTTACTTATTTTTAGTTTTAGGTTTCAGAATATTTACAGACAAAGTCTCTCAAAATGATGTAATATATACATAACCTCAACTAGTCACCTCGATCACATGTAATGCAATTAAATTTAAATCTCTAAATTAGATTAAATTAAGACAATATTTACTTAACTTTTCTTATAAATATTTTCAAAAGAGAAAACAAAAAGAAGAAAAGAAATAAATTTCTTATAAATTAAAATTAGCATGTGAATAAAAATATGTTAAGATGAATTTTTCCTAAATATTTTGAAAAATCATATATATATTTTTTTAATTTTAACCATTCAAATAAAATCTAATTTTTATATTTATAATTCTTATCCACCATAATAAAAAATCATTCTACTTTACGCTTCCTACGTATACTAAGGTTAAAATTTTGATATCTAATTCAAATATGAAATGACAAATTTAGAAGTATTGTTGTAATTTGAATATGAAGCTCATTAGATGACTTATTAACTGATAGTAATCATATAGTGCAACACATTTGCGGTTTGGATGTTAATGGTATCATTAGTTTAGCTTATCCATAATCTATATTTAATTGAAATGAAAATAAAGTGTGCTTTTTAAAAGTGCTTTTGTTGAAAGTACATGAATCTGAAAACGTGGCTAAGAACACTGCCAACAAAGACAATGCAAAAGTTATGGCCCCAAACACCTTGGCGGTTCCATTACCTTACACATTTCTTTTTTAATCAAATAGAAGTTGCTGAAATTTTTTTAAGACTTTCATTTTTTTAACAATTCTTTCTTTTATATATAAAATTTGAGATCATATTAAAAGACATTATTATTTGTTAACTATGTTTAGAGAGATTAAAAATAAACTTTTACTATTCTCCAAGTTCTCCATGTGGTTAAGGAAAAATAATTTCTAATTGAGAATTACGTAGATTTAATGGATAATAAAGAAGGTTAAATGTGGAGTAATATTTTTTTTCACAACTAAACTGATTTTATTGTGTCTTTAATTTTAAGTTGGATATATTATACAATATGCTTTTTTTCTCATAAACTTATATAATGTGATTTTCTAAGTATGGGTTTTTATAATTATAAAATTTTGTAGATGATAGTTGTATAAAAAATAGTAATTTGTCTATGAGAGAGCAAGGACAAAGAAGCACTTCTCATTTGAGAATCTCCTTTTCCAAGTTTTTCTTATATTAATGATTATGGAAACAGTAAAGAGTAATGATTATGGAAAGATTAGCATTTTTAGGATTGCCGACTAAGCAAACTTTGTCTTCTTGAGAACAGAGAGAAGACAAATTTATAAAAAAAAGTTTGTTTTTAGAATATATAATTTATTATAAAAAATGAGTTGGAGGCTGAAAAAAATGATAATATTTAAAATGAAGAAAGTCATTGGTCGGTTAAAAGAAAGTGCATGTGTACCATTTCATCATTGATTTCGAAATGAATTATGAGCTTGCTTCCAATATTCTTATCATAAGCGATAAAACACTACTATTCAATAAATAATTGTTGAGTTTGAGGTAGTTGCGTTTCACTTAACTCAAATTATTGAACAATTCCTTTTGTTTATATCCAAGGTGATCACTTATTGGTTTGAATAGAATTATGAAATAAATAAATTTAAATTAGTCAACTTTTTTTCCATAATTTAAATAAAACAAACTTCATCTATGGTTATATATATAAAGATATATTCCATTTTCGGTCTTCTATTTTATTTATATAACTACTACTACCTTGGGGAAAACTTTATCTAGGATACAACTTCAATATACTTCTCTAAATTACTTCAGTAACTAAAAGAAGAAAAGCAGAAAATTAAACATATGAGTTAGACTGAAAAGGATAAAGAAAAAACATTAATATAAGTACAGCTAATCAACTACACAATAAGTATATTATTCCATGGAAGTAGCGATTGTCAAACAGGAAAACTATTTACACAATGTCTTCATACGAAGCTTTCCTTAGACAATTTTATAATTTTAAAAAGAAAAATCTTTCCCATTCTAAATTATTTCAATTTTTTAAATGTTTTAAAAATATTTAAATTATTATTTTTTAAATATTTTAAGCATATTTGAATATTTCTATTATTATAAAAATTATAAATGAATATTTTATTATTATATTATATTCAGTAATGAAAAAGTATTAATTATGATGCTTTTAGTTGAGGTTTTTTTTTCAAAGTCTACTAAATTTTTTACAACTCATATCAACAAGAATTTTTTGGTTCCATATCTACCAAGGTTATTTTGAACTTATATTGAAACAATTATTTTCGTTTCCATTAATTGAATTTTTTTTTATATTGTTGTATAAGTTTTTTAGTCAATTTTTTAATTAATGTAAGTAAAAAAAGTTCTATTAGCTAAAATTATCTAACAAATTCTTGGTCACGGTTAGGGATCACAAAAAAATCCATGTCCACACATATGTGTAACTAAAATCCACAATGGATATAAAATGAGTATCTTTGATGGATACTCATGAATAATACATATGAGAATTTTGATCACCCATTTATTAACAAAACATGCACAAGTATTATGGTATCCCACTCACAAATATCAACTATCCGCTAATAAATTTTATTTGAATTTTGTACGAGTTAATTTTTAATAACAAAAAAATTCATGTTGCCATGTTAAGTCTAAGCTAGTTGAAAATTTTCTTGGTTACCGCTAGAAACAAATTCTTAACAACTTGAAATAAAATATAACAGAGACATTTTTTAATAGTTAGGACTAAACATTGGGTATGATCCGGTCTAAATTTTAGACATTTTTTTTTTTAAATTCAGTTGGTTTTGCCACAAAATCAAAACCAAAACTATAGAAGAATACCAATCTAGATATACATGTAATATAATCTAAACATTTTTTTAAAAGTTTAATAAAAAAAGTATAACCTAACCTAAAAATAAGTTAAACATGAAAATAAAATTAACTACCACTACAAGAAAATATGAGTTTAGAAACCAATTTATTGGTCACTAAACCCATAAAATTAGTTACTACATTAATTAGAAACTAATTTAGAATCTATTAGTAAAAAATGGCTAAAACTTTGGTAGCTAATATTAGATATCAATTTAGATTCTAATTTAGAAACCAATTCAGTAATCATTAAAAAAAAAACCAATTTAGATACCAAATATATAGAAACTAATTTAGTGACAAATTTTATTGAAACCAATTTAGCAATCAATTTCATTGAAATCAATTTAGCAACAAATTTCATTGAAACCAATTTAGCTATCAAAATATATAGAGACTCATTTAGTGACTAGATATAGATTCAAAAAACGGTTACTATATTGGTCTCTAAATAATACTAATATTATATTTATTGATACTTGAAGTTGAGACATTATTTTCTTTTTTTATAAAAATAATTTAGAATTAGAAAATAAATTCATTTGAAGCTTTTACTATTGTTTTATTAAAACTTATAATATTTGATTATAAATATATAATAAATATATATATAATAGTTGAGAAGTCTCCAAGCTTAAGTATGCCTCACAAATAGATCCCTCTACATGGGATTTGTTTTTAACCATTCATTTCAACCTATTCAAGTACCTATTCAAAATCATATTGTTAACTACTAAACACATAATCAAGATATAAAATTGTGTACATTAGATAAACTAAATAATTACCTCTCAAATGGATACATCCATCGGTATTGAGCATGACCTCCCACTCTAGCTTCATAAGGCAAATGAATAGGAAAATGCTCCATGGAATTGAAAAAACCAGGTGGAAATATTCGTTCCAACTTACATGTTGTAATGATGATATTCTTTTCCATTAATAACAAATTATCCACTCTCAAAATTGTTGAGCACAAATCCTTAAAAAACTTACTTAATTCAGCTATAGGATTCCATACTTGATAGGGAAGTGCACGAAAAGCAATAGGTAATAACATCTCCATTAACACATGACAATCGTGACTTTTCATTCCAAACAACTTCCTTTGATCTAGGTTTACACATCTATGCAAATTTGAGGCATACCCATCTGGCATTTGCAACTCACTAATCCATTTGTAAACAATATTTTTTTGTTCACTGGACAAAACAAACTTTGCTGTAGGCTTTAAGATTTTTCCACTAGGTTGAACTTGTAGTTCTAAATCTCTTCGCTTACAATACTCTTTCAAGTCCATTCTCGCCTTAACATTATCTTTGGTCTTATCTTTTATATCCATCACTGTGTTAAAGACATTATCAAACACATTTTTTTCTACATGCATTACATCAAGATT
>Ga0099824_1010289_pt1 | contig 11117 bp, 4 predicted proteins | sample SiratrowhiteBW_FD_76837 | JGI IMG/M metagenome (GOLD analysis project Ga0099824, IMG submission 76837) | Root nodule microbial communities of legume samples collected from California, USA - Siratro white BW | ecosystem: Host-associated > Plants > Roots > Nodule | place: USA: California... | reverse complement strand
TATCCGAGGTTTGAAATATGAGCTGATCGGAACAGATGGATGGTATATGACAGGTGCACACCTCTTGAGTTTAACTCAATGCACTAGTATCTTCCGGAAGTAGGGAAGTAGAGAGTCTAGTGTTTTTGTTTGTGAGTCAGTGCATGTATGATATGAGATGAATTATGAAAGATTGAATTGTTGCTGTTTTGTTGAGATATAAATCCAATTTATGAAAATATATATTGTTTTGAAAACTCTTTAGCTTACCCTTCTTTTTGTGTGTTGTTTGTTTTGTTTTTAAAACTGCGATGATCGTGTATATTACACGGGAGCAGAGGATTTGATAGGTGGTGGGGGTCCCCAGTAAACTGATAGAGAAACTTTATTTTATTTTATTTGTAATTTTTACGAAGATATTTTTATTAGATCTTTTATGGAGAAGTATATTTTTAAATACATTAAGAATGTATTGATTTTTATATTAAGGTTTATTATATAATTCCTATCCAATAAAGTTTCTATTATATGAAAAATATGGGATGTTACAATTAATACAACGACACATGTTTTTTCACGTAAAGACATAGTCTTCTATACTGTGTTTTAAAATTTTAATTTTCTTTAGTCATTTGTTTTGTTTTTTTTCTAAAGTATTTGATATCAATCAATAACATTTGTAAAAAAATAGTAGATACTGTAGTTATCTTAAAATTTATACTGTTTAAACATGTTTAATTATTTGGCATTTATACAGTTATTTGATATTTCATAATTTTCAGTTTTCATATAAGAAAATTAATTAAGACAATATAAAAGTGAGTACAAGAATAAATATAGATATACTTATGACTTGTGAGTATACTTGTTACTTGTGAAGACGAGATAAAACAAATTTTATGGAATAAAGACAAAGATTTCTATCCATTTTTACTTATATAATCAAACTTATACCTACTATATATATATATATATATATATATATATATATATATATATATTGTAAGTCAAATATTTTTATATGGAATATTATTTTATGTTGAGGAAGAATTTTTCTTTCTGTTAATGAAAATGAAAAATCATGAAGAATTATATATTTTTTTTTAGAAAATTTAAGAGAAAGAGAGGTAGGAAATAAGAATTTAAGGGGGATATTAAGTATTTTCTTTGCTGGTTTGGAAAGGAATTTGCAAAAATCGACCAAAACCATTGGATTATATTTCCTCTTCTGTAATAATTTATCATGAAATTTCTATTTGAAGTATTGTATAAAATTAAATAATTTTAACATACAAGAATAAAATATTTTTTATGATATAAGAATTAAATATGTTTTACGATATACGAGAAAATATTAAATAACAAAAAATACATTTTGTGTTAAATGAGTGAAAAAAATTTCGTTTATTTAAAAGTATACTTATATAATTTATTTGACTGTTACTCCCGTTTTCATTCATCCAAAAACAAGGGAAAATGACTTTTTATTCTTTTCCTTCTTGTTTTTATTTATTAAAACAATATTACCTTTTCGCTATTTATTTGACATGTCTATTTTTACTTATTTTGTTTATTTTTTTCGTTTCTATTTCATTCTTAATTCAAACATATGATTGTTTTAGAGGTCCTTGTGAGAACAAAGATTTCATTATATTTGAATTTTATAGGATTTTAGTTCCTTGGATATAAAACGGTGAAAAAAAATGGATATAATCAACATCAAAATGAATAACATTTAAATATAGTTATGTAATTTATCAAATATTAACTATACTGAAGATTTAACTTTCAAATAACCTAATACACAATATTAAACACTTGAACCAACTTATATAAAACTGTTTTAGTAAAGTGGATATTGAGTTAAAATTTTAGATATGTTTGGGACTTATTCTTTTTAAAACATAATAATAAATATTTTATTATCTTTTGTCTTTCTAGAAGATAAGGATAATTGTTTTTTTTTACATAAATATTATTTTTCTCTTATATGAATAGTATCTCATCTGTGTATCCACAGTTTTATAATAAAATAAATAAATATAATTAAAAAATTTAATTACTAAAAACAAGAAAGTTAGCTAATAAAGAAAAAAATATATGATAAAACTATATAAAAGATAAATGATAAAAAAAAAACATGTACATGAAAAATAGTTATAAAACTACTAAAAATTAATAGCTATCAAAATTAATCCAAAATTTAAGGAATTAAAACTAGATTTGGTAAACTTTTAGAAGAATAAAACCATATTTAACATTTTAAGAAGCATCCTAATTGAATTATTATGATTTGGATTTGGGTCATATAAAAATATTTATATAATCAATGGTAATATTTTTAAAAATATAATTATTCTTGCAACAGACCGGTTAGTTCTAACAACAACAACGTCTTCGGTCGTTTCCTTCAAAGTCCGATTTTCGTGTGCTATTCGGTTGCCGATACTAGTTCGGAAAGTCTTGTCATTTGTTCCTTGAGTTCTCCTAATGCTCACAATCTCGAGAGAGGGTCCTGTATGCACTCTGATGCTCAAGTCAATAAAGATCCGAGTAATGCAGGGCGTGTAGGATTAGAATAGCATGACCTTGTTTCTTGGGGTTACCTTACTTTTATAGAGTTTGGATGGATGGGCCTTCAAGTGAATGGGTTGGAAGCCCAACTTACTAGTATATTATATAAACTACTGAAGAGAGTCCCTCCCTGTTGATGATTGTCATGTGGTTACCTTGCTGATGCCACGTGTTTAATGATTATCGGTGAGTAAGGTGTAATGATCTTGTGGCGGTATTTCGACGAGTATTGCCGACATATATGAGACTTTTTATTATTACTGCTATATAATCAGTTGATCATTACATGCGAATTATACAATTATGCATTGATTGAAGTGATCAGCCTACCCTAATACACTAATAATTACCTAATATATAATATTAGCTTATTGAAAGTCAACAACTCTCTCTTTCCTGTGTCAAAACCAATTCATTTTTTTCAAAGGCTCTTATTCTATTATAACTTTCTCTTATCCCTATTAGGTTTTACTCATCTCTTCATTTTAAAGACTAATTATTGTTGTTTTATTTTCCATTCTCTTTATTTGTGCTCTTCCACCTCTAGTTTGTATTTCCCCATTTTAGCTTTTGGTACACTTGATAAAAAAATTTAAAAAGTAGAATGAAGAGTCAAAATTGTCCTTAACTCCCCATGTTTATCAAGAATATCATCATAAAAAATACAAGAAAAAATTCAAATTTCAAATAATATTTAATCTTACCTAAAATTAACAATATCTTTAAGCAATATTACATGGGATTATTTTATTATTGATAAGTGAAAAAAAGGTAGGACACTTTGTTGGGATCTCACATCGACTAGAGATGAGACATTTTAATAGTTTATAAATAAGTACAAACCTCACCTTACAAGCCAGTTTTGTAAGGTTGAGTTAGGTTTAAAGTCTACTTCTGATATGGTATCAAAGCATATCCTATCACAGTTGTTGGGCTTATCGAGCCACCTGCTATCGGGACGCTATCGAAGCACTCTTACATATAAGTTTCATGCTCAAGTTGAGGAATCTCGGCGTGAGGAGGTGTGTTGGAGATCCCACATCAACTAGAGATAAGACATTTCAATAGTTTATAAGTGGGTGCAAACCTTACTTTATAAGGTTGAGTTAGGCTTAAAGTCCACTTCTTGATATGGTATCAAAGTCTATCCTATCACTATTGTTGGGCTTATCGGACCACCCGCTATCGGGCCGCTATAGGATCACCCTTACATATAAGTTTCATGCTCAAGTTGAGGAATCTCGACGTGAGGGGTTGTGTTGGAGATCCCACATCAACTAGAGATGAGACATTTCAATAGTTTATAAATGAGTGCAAACCTTACCTTACAAGTCGATTTTGTAAATTGAGTTAGGTTTAAACTCTACTTCTAATACACATATTAGATAATATAACAAGTTTTGCATATAAAACTCAAAGAGAAAATATGGATAGAAAAACTACATTATAAGTAAAACTAAAGATAGTATTATAATTACTACAATTACTATATATCGTTATGTTAGACAAAAATTAATAAACTCGTTATAACTAAAAGTAAAGAATTTTGAGTAAAAATTTGTTACCTAAAAGTTCTTGAATTCACTCATTAAATTACAAATGTAAAATTGAATATTAAACTAGTCGATTTATTAAGTGAATTTTTAATATATGTTTTTCTAATTTATAGACAAAAAAATATATTTGTAAGTTGTTATAATTTTAAATTTTTATTTTATATTAAATCATTTACCATATTTTAAAGATAAAATGCTTAAAGATAAAATAAGAAATTATTGTTAAAGGGTGGTAAATGAGAGTTTTTATTAAAATAAAATAACACAAATAAAAAAATACTTTAATTAAGTTTTAAATACCTCATAAATTTGAGTATCTTTTAATTGAGTTTTTATTAAAAAAAATATTTATTAAATGCTTTAATTTTTGTTATATTTTTATTTAAGTACTTTGTGACTATGTAGCTGTATTTTTGTTTACTTAATAATCAATTTGTTTTATTTTTTCAGATTAATAGTCAATTTCCTCATTTTGTCTTCAAGAACAAGTTAATTAATGAGTTGGCGCATATTAGTGAAAAAAAATATAAAGTTAATCAATGAACTGAATCGAAAGATAATGACCACATTATCTTATTTACAAAAAAATCAAATAATAAAATACTTAGACTTAAAAAAATATTTTAATTACTTAATAGGATAGAAATATTTAATAAAAACTAAGTTTAAAAATATCTAAATTTTATAAAGATACTTAAAACTTAATTAAAAAAACATAATAACGCAACTTTAAACGATATCTAAATACCTCTGTTTTTTATTTTAGAAAATTATAGACAAACCCAATAAACCATAAATATTTAAAATAGTCTTCTCCTTAAGCATGATGGATTAAAAAGGTTGGCAAAACATGATAGTTGGAGGGATTTTTGATCATATGCTTTTGGCCAATAGAAAAGCTCCTTATTTTTCCATCCTCATAGTTTTCTTCTAGCTCGCATTACTACACTGTATTCATTATTAAAATACTCATGCTTATTACTTAAATAAAAATTCTGACTTATTTTGAAACACATTGAACGCCTTCTACATTAACTGTACAATATAGGTTCAAGAACCATCCATCCAATAATATTTCCAGAAAATGTAATTATTATTTGAGCAGTGATTTACAGATTAAGTGATCTATATTCTAAATTAAGCAGCAGCAGCATAATGTGGATTATAGTTCAGATTATATAATCCATAATTATTTTATATAATATTAAACTATATTATGGATTACATAGTATATAGATTACTGAACACAAAATATATATTTGGATTGTGTAATTCATAGATATTCTAAATTACATGATTTAAAATATAGTTTTGAATTGATTTTGTGATGTCTTAAAGATCAACATTTAGTCAATCTTTTATATTATGGAGATAATAGAAGAAATTACAAGAAATAACAAAGGCCTAAAAAGAAAAACAAGCTACTTTGTTTAATATATGACTGGTGGGCCTATATAGCTAAACAAAGACATTAAAAAGATAAAAAGAAAATAGTTAAAAAAAATATTATATCTAAGAACATAAATTTAGACTCTTCTTAATTAATATCCTTTTTCATACGTGCCTCTAATAGTTTTTAAGTGAATTATTTTATCTGTTGTTTCTAAAAGAAAAACTCTTCAAGACAAACCTCCACCTTTATGATAATTTTAAAACACATATATTGGATCATAAACATATCATTACTTTTACACACAATATGAAATAAAAACTTAAAATATTATATTGTTTTTATGTTCATTTTTCTAATTTAAAAAAAATGATTGACCAAACATGCTAATTTGTCTTGACATAACGCAAGCCTACTATTTTTTTTTTCGTATTTTAAATTTCCAAATGGTACTTTAAATGTTATCAAAGAAATATTTTGGACATATGGATAGGTATTGTTCTTTGAAAACACTTATTTCATAACCAAACTATCATAGATCTAGTGCATTCAGAATAATTGAGCAATATGATTAGAAACAAAATAGCGTATTATTAACATTTTGATAAACTAAATGTATTCATAAACTTGTTCAATAACAAAAATAATATATTTTCAAAGTGTCTATTTCGTAAATAAAATATTTGTTTTGTAATGTATTTAAAATTAATTAGGAGACATAATTCATAACACTTTATATATAAGTGTTTTCTTTTTAAAACTATCCTATAACCAAAAATATCATTTTTTTTGAATGAGTATTCCATAATTTATTAAAAATAATTATAAAATAGACACTTTAAAATATTTTATATATAAATGCTATAAAAAAAATTCCTAACGGAGTTAGTAGAATAATGTTTTTGCTTCCTGCACCTCAATAATACCCATATTAAGAGAAAAAGACTAAAATACCTTTCTTTGTTGTTGCAATTATATCTCCAACTACACCTTTCTTTCGTGGCTGTACTTTTTCTGAAAGGAAGAAAAGGAAACAGAGAATTGTTCTAAAAAACTCCGTTGAAAAAAAATATTATATATGTTTTGAAAAATTTATTCTAAATACATCTCATATATTTTAAAAATTTTATTTTAAAAATTTTATTTTAAAAAGTTCGTTCTTAAAAATACTTCATATATTATGAAAAATTTATTTTAAAAATCTTATTCAAGAAAACTTATTCCAAAATACATTTAATATATTTTAAAATCAAGTTCTACAAATGATGTTACAGAAAACTTAGAAAGTTTATTTTAAAATATTTCTAGAACAGGTAATGACTAAGTCACCTTTACCTTTATAAAATAAAAACAATTCGTACATTCAATAAGAGCTTGGAGTGATTCTTTCGCCCTTTCATACTCACTTTCTGCAATTCCATAATTTTAATATATTTTTATTTTAACCTAAAAAAGATAAAAATAATTAATGATAATTATAATTTAATTTGTTTTTCTTTATAAATTATTCAAACTATAATATAATTAAAAAATATTATCGTTACAGATTATAAAATCTGAAATTATTTTTTCTATATCTTTTACATTGTGATTATACAACTGACAATGCATTTAACGAGAAAGTGCGGAATGAAAATAAAGTGAAAACGTTAGAAATTGGGGGAATTGTAACGTTGATCACGGAGCCATGGATGGCGAACACCAAGATTGACGGTGTACAAGTGTCGCTGGCTCATTGGTGGCCACGCTCAATTGCTCCAACACAATTCCTACGTGGGACCCACCTCCTGTCCACTTCTCTAATTCTCTTTAGTTGAAATGAGGAGGCAACAAACACCTCTCTCTCTCTCGTTTCTCTTTCTCGTTCTTTATTAGTTGCAATTTGTTTTTTAGAAAGGCTAAACTGGGAAAGGTTGACGAAGACTCGATAGGTGTAGTGATAAAAGAATAAAAAAGAGGTAAAAGAAGGAAGAGTATATATATGGGGGAGTATACATACATAGATATAGTTGTACAACTATGGTGATTTTACATTTTGTGATTTTTGTTTCGTGTTGGTTGGTTGGATGGTTTGTTGCTTTTATTTTGTGTTTACATTATTTACAATATAATTTTTTTAAATATATTATGGTTGTATCAATAGCAATATATTTAAAAATAATTTTGTATTGTAGGTTATACAATCAATAATATAAAATGTATTAAAAATATAATTACGAATTGTATAATGTGTAATGATAATATTTTTTAACTACATTGCGATTTGTGTAATCTGTGAAAAAAAAAATAATCACAGTTACCATCAATAAAAACTATTTTTGTGTTTTTTCAAATTTAAAATAAAAATATATCAAAATTATGAAATTTCAGAAAATGAGTATAAAAGCACATGAAGAATCAGTCAAGGAGTTAAAAGAGGTCCATCTACAAAACCTAAATCCATGACCTAATTCAATTTATAAACAATCCTATTCATCATTAACTCATTTTAAGCCTAACCATGTTATCTTCTGGACAAATTCTTGTAAGAAATTCATCCATAAGCTATATCTAGATGTTGAAATAAAGAGTTCTTCTAATTTGAAAGTGTTTTTTTTTTTTTTTTCATAAAGATAGATCTTAAAATAAAATATAAAATATAAGGCAACACATTTCAGAAATTTAACCCTTCTTTCACTCATAAGATGTTAGTAATAACGAGAAATTCTTAGGAGTTGAGTTACAAATAATAGTAATATATGTAAAAGGCCTCAAAATAAAAATAATCGCGATATTACTAAAATAACAAAATGTTATCTAAATTCAACATACACATACTTCTTTTGACAGTAATTTTGTGCCCGTCAGAGGGAGGTATGTTTATTTATCAATTGTTAAAGAATATTTTATGCATGTAAGAGCTAAATTTAAATATGATATCTAAAAGATAAAAAAATGTGATAAATTGTATATAATTGAAATCAAAGCAAAAAATAAAAGCATTTTATATGTTTTTGTTAAAAGGCTTAAAAAAGCATAAGCTCTGATCTTTAAGGAATAGTTAAAAAAAAAAGAAACTAATGCACTCTTAAAAGTATCCTTCAATTTAACACGCAAAGTTAAATAAATTTAGTGAAAGCATTCCTGAAATTATCTAAATTAAATACTTTTTTTTAATGTTTTTGGATGTGTAAAGTGGAAAAACAGGACAAGGATTTAATTTTTCCCTCATCATTTCTATCCTTACCAATATGTATCAACACGCTTTATACTCTACACAAATTTTTACGGTGTCATGCTTCCAATCATGCTTAATTTTCATGTTTATACATCATGCTCTAACAAATTAAGTGATGATATATTGACATATACTATTATCTATATAATCACTTAAGTACTAACTACTTATTTAATTATTCATTAATTTAATAATATTAATAATAATAATAATAATAATTATTATTATTATAATAATAAAAGGATTATCAATTAGATGTATATGAGAAAAATTGTCATATATCAATCTTAGAAAAGCTAATTACCATCACAACTTAATACGAGGAAATAAATGAAGAATGCGTAAACAAAATATTAGTGAGATTATTGTATTTTTTTTTAGAATTTATAAATAATTTGTTGTGGATTTAAGGGAGTTTGAATGATGGATTCGAATTTTTATATAGATTAGGAATATTATTCAAGAGGATTTGTTAGATCAATTTGCAATGACTTTAATGTCCTAAACAAAATGGTAGTGTTGGAGTTTTTTTTATCAATAAAAATAAAATAGATCAAGTAGAGTATTCGAGAGATATTCCAACTTTTGTATAAAATTTTTTAATACAAAACTATTTAAAATATTACATCTTTTAATCTTTATTCTATTCCCTACTTTCTACGGTAAAAATTAATGATAATTTTTTGTTGTTGTTTCTCATACTATTCTCTACATTATAAGGTTCATTTATCAATATATTCAATTCTATGTACAATTAGTCATGGTCTTTGAATTTTGCTCTACTTTTAGGACAATCTCTTCAATTTTATCGTACAACACAATATACTAACCAATAATGACTTGAATTGCTTCTAGTATACTTTTAAGCTGTATTATGGCTTCCAAGAGGATTGAATACTTTGCCAATCCCTTATTGTTTCAATTTTGACAGTGATGCCAACTACATTAATTGTGATTGATATTTCATTTTGACTTAGCGACATCTTATATTATAAACAAAGGTTTGCAACTACTCTAAATGAGGATAATAATCTGACTGTCCATCATGGGAGATTCTTGTAGTACTTTGTCAAGGACCTCTACACCATCAAGCTTCACCTCCAGACACCAACATAGACTTTGTTTCTAGGCTATTCAACCTCAATATGTTAGCCTAGATATACTATAACTCACTTCACTTAAGGGTTTTTCAATCTTACTCCTATGATATTCTAGTCATTTTTCTTTACTCTTTGGTTTTCATATTAATACACACATGTGGACACAAACACCAATCTGAGAACGAGAATAGTGCTCTATTAAATTTGCAACACACCCAAGCCTACGATTTTAGTTGTGTCCAAGTAGAATTTCATCAGCATCTTTCAAAGGATATGTATACAAGACTTCTAGAAGGAAACTAATATCAATTTTGTGATTGTGTCTTTATGACAGGATCAAATTGTTAGAAGGAAAAAAATATTAATTATTTGATTTTGTCTTTATGACAAGAATCAAATTATCATCAATTCTATTTATTTTGTGTTTTATAACAGTATCAAGTTGTAATATTTTTATTTATTTTCTTTCTTTAGTTATATATAGAAAGGGTACATTATTTGTATATATTCAGCTATTCATCTTTTATCAATACATAGAAAAATAAAGAGAATTTTTCATTCTCATCTCCTTTGTTCATTTTTGTTCATCTCATTATGTTCATATTATGGTATCAAAGCGCTCAAATTTGAGAGTTCTGGTTGCTACATTTATCATGGCCGAAATTGTTGATCTCTCACAAGATTTTAGTTCACCTTATCATGTTAGTTCTCAACAACCTATGATTTGTTCTCTAGATACACAACAAGAGAGACAAATTTTTGGTAGTTATGTAAGACGATATATTTCTAAAGTCTGCAATCATTGTGGAAAGACAAGACATGTGATTGATACATGTTATAGAAAACATGGTTTTCCACCTCAGTTCAAGTTTAAAAACATAAAGCAGACTGTAATAGTAACCAGCAGAATCATGAAGGTTCAAGGTCAAAGGTACACTCTCAGCAAATTGTTTTTACTCCTGAGCAATATCAAACATTGTTAGCTCTTTTACAACAGTCCACATCCAGTGATAATGCCTCTAATCAAATCTCTGTCATTCCTTCCAACACAACAACACAAACTGGTAATAAATTTCTCTCTTCCTTTAGTTCTTGGATTCTTAATAGTGGTGCTACTGATCATATTTGTTCATCCTTGACTCATTTCACTTCATATCATCAAATTAATCCTATCTTTGTCAAATTACCAAATGGAAATCAAGTCATTGCAAATTATTCTGGAAGTGTTTTTATCAATCAAGATCGTGTCCTAGATAATGTTTTGTATATTCCTAACTTCACTTTTAATCTTCTTTCAGTAG
>Ga0099824_1010280_pt1 | contig 11131 bp, 3 predicted proteins | sample SiratrowhiteBW_FD_76837 | JGI IMG/M metagenome (GOLD analysis project Ga0099824, IMG submission 76837) | Root nodule microbial communities of legume samples collected from California, USA - Siratro white BW | ecosystem: Host-associated > Plants > Roots > Nodule | place: USA: California... | reverse complement strand
GTTTTCTGACGTTTAAAGTTTATTTTCTAAAATATATAAGAGTTATTCATAAAATCTTCAAAAAAGTATTGTCGGACATATTTGTTATTTACTATTAAAATTCATATTATTTTAATATTTAAGATTTTAAAAAAAATGGTCTTTTTTCTTAACATCCATAAACGGTGTCAAAAAAAAAAAAAAAAAAAACTAAGGAAGATAACATAAAAAAAAAAAGATAAAATTGTTGTTATTGATAAAATTCAAAAGTGAATTACAAATTATTAATGAAAAGTAAATTTATAAATAAATAGAAACAGAAAAATAAAAATATAACAAATTTAATCATCAAACACTTTTATCAAAACGATCTAAAATGTAAAAGATGATCTTAGCAAATTATTTAAGTATATTCTAACACGTCTAAAGATAACAAGAAAGTAAATAGTCTAAGACTTTATTAAATCAATTTTGTTAAATTAAATTAAGCTTAAAACTTTATAAAATAATATTTTAAAAAAAGTTGTTAGATTTATTATGTCATATGTTATCAAGATCTTATTTTTATTTTCGTATTCGAGATATATATCTTCAATATAATTAAAAAGATGCATTAAAAATTTATATCAATTACATTTATAATCAAATATATAATATATTGTGATTTTGTGGTAGTTAAATTTAAAAAAGTGTTAAAAAATTATTAGAAGTTAAATTTGACAGACCACTTTAACCATGTTTTTTATTGAGTAAAAAAAAGTAATATTTTAAGGTTAATTTATATGGTGAGATTAGTGCTATTTTTTTAATAAGTCTTTAATTAAAAATAAAATTTCACTTTAATAACTCATGCAAATATTTGATATCAAATACTCTACTACACAAATTATTAAGATAAAATTCCAGGTTTAACATACAGAAAAGAACTTTATGTAAAGTGTAAGTTTTGTTTCACGAAGAAAAATCTTATTGTTTTCATTTCTAGTACAAGAAATGGAAGGAACGGGTTAGGGAACAATGTTTCCAATCCTTTAGGGTGAAGGAAAAAAAATAAATTGAGGTTACTAAAGGATAATTGTACACATGTAACCAATAATTCTAAGGTTAATTATATGAAGTAAACAACATTATTTAACTTGGTTACACACTAAATCAATATACCATGAGATTCTTCCCTTTTGTTTTTCTTTTTATGGGAAGAATGTTTGTGAAAAAAGGTTTTGTTAAATGTTACACTTAGTTTCAATGACAAATTTAACTTTGAAATTCATAAGTTTATAGATTAAACACAGACTAAATAATTATATCAAATTTCTAGATATTAGAGGATTTCTTTTACGAGAACACTAATTGTACCGAAGATTGAGTGCCGTAATGAGATTATAATTAGTGTACGTAGTTACAACACTCAATATTTAATATAATTAATAATCAAACAAGTGAGTTTGAGGAAGTTTCCTCTTATTTTTATACATAAAATCTTTAGAATATCCAATTTATGCAAATTTGCATTCAGAATACTGTTTAAAAAAATCGTCTTAAAGTCGGTTTTCATGTTAAAAATTCCTGTTAAAATTTTTTTTATATGATCAAACGTGTATTTTAGTTTTTATGTATGTTTCAAATTTTAAATTTGGTTTTCATGTATAAAAATATATATCAAGTAGGTCTTATGTGTGTAAATATTACTTATTATTAATTCTCTTATACTCCTATAATTTTATCTTTACTGTACTTTTATACATATATTAATAAAGATTAGATTAAAAGTTTATTACAGGTAAGAATCAAATTAAGAATATACTATATGAACCAAATTAAAATTAAGAATATGTATTTAAGGTCAACTTAATAAGTTTTCTTTGTACAAGAATTAATTGAGTTTCCAACATAAATTATATATTTAACTTCAAAGAAAACATTCATATATGTATGAAAGAGGAAAAGAGTTGGTGTGTACTTGTCAAGAAGCAAGACATCCTCCAAACCCTTTTTTGTTCAAAAACCATGTATTCTATTAAACACTAATTGTAAGGCCATTTGAACAGGTCAAATATAATATAATAATAATAATAATAATAATAATAATAATAATAATAATAATAATAATATTATTATTATTATTATTATTATTATTATTATTATTATTATTATTATTATTAAGTTTCAGCCAGAAAAATCCCAGTAATCCAAACAAGGGAACCTTCACTAGAATTCAATTCTATGAAAACAGAAATTAGATTCCTAACAAAAGCATATGCCAACAAAACAATGACAATGCCATGTAGGAAATAGGAAAGCTAAACTTTTGAAAAACAAAGTAGAAGCTATCAAATCACAAAACCTAGAACATCACTTTAGAGTGCCTTCAATTAATGCATTAAATTGAACTCAAATGGTCATTTTATTCTACTTTGATTTTCTGTTCAACAATATGCAAAATCTGTAGCAACTCTTAATTAAATATACTTCTACAAATACCAAACTTCAATTGGAACCAGTGACAAAAGCTGTTAATTAGGGTTATTTACTTCTTAGGTAGTTATTGATTATCAGATAATTAACTTTAGCCAACAAACTTGAAAACTAGCCCCCTCTAACAATTAGACCCTGGTCCAGGTATTGTAACTATGGAGACAAATGTACAACCAATTCAAACCACCATAAATAAACTAAACCAAATAAACCCTAAACTTGGGTGGATTGAACAGTGGCATGATTGAGAAAGTCATCCATTGAGGCATGGGATTGAGATGGTTTGAGAGAGTAAGTTGGAAGTGTGGTGATGAAATGGAATTGGGTTAGGGAAGTGAGTGGAAGTGTGGGGCAAGTTTGACAAAGTCACAAGAACAGGTAAATGAATAGAAATTTGGCACACAATTTAAATGCCATTGAAGGCTAGGCACATAGAGATGGCCGGTGAAAAAAGGGGTCATTTTCTGTTCACATTGAATGAGAATACTTCATCACTATTTGGGAGGTTTGGGTCTACCTTCAATGTTTTTGCAACTTTAGCAGTGCATGTTTTGAAGCTTAGTTGGATCAATAAAAGGTGAATGAATGTGGAATGCAAAGAAATGGTCTAGGTGGGTTGGACCATTAACATAGGAAGGAAGGTGATGGCATTAAGATTGCACTGTTAATTATCATGGTAATCCATTTTAGAAGAGAAAAAAATTCAGCAGAAATTTTCTGAGATTTTTTTTAAAATCCAGTTTTGGAGTCTATAGTTGCACAAATATGTAATTTTCATCTCTGTTAAATTTTTCTTTGGGCATTGTTTTTGGATCTTTCCAAATTTAAATGATTTTATTCCACTGTGAACAATGTGTTTTTTGTTATTCATGAATGATATGTTTTTTGTTATCCATGCTGTTATCCAATTGCTGTTAGAAAATGTTAATTATTCATGAATGATAACAATGTCGTATGAAACATGAACTTAGGGTTAACGACAAACTTTAAAATGTATTATTATGACAAATAAGTAAATATTTTTTATTAATAAATATATTTATGTTGGACTAAAATTGTTTAATTTTGAAAAAAATAAAATATCAAATGTATGATTAAAATTTTATAAGAACCAAAATCACACATTCACGAAAATATGGATTTAAACCTTTATATGATTATAATTATGTTATTAGTGTGAAATATTATACACATTGATAAATAATCTTCTTTATAAATTTTGACATATTGGCTTTGACTATGTACCCCTTTTTAACTTAAAATATCATAATTGAATATTAGAATGGTAAAAATATATATAATAATGCGTTTAAATCTCTCAAGGGGTAAAATGACTATAAAGTCAAATATCTATTTAAAAAATAATTTGGGTTATTAATTTGATATTTTCATCAATGTTAATATAAGTTTTTTTCATCGAACTTTTCTAAAATGTAATATACGAGTTCATATCACTTTATGTTAATAAGATTTATTTTATCCTTTTTGTTAGTACAAGTAGTTATGTAAAAGAAAACTCAAGAGTATAATGATTTAATTGGCTTCTTAATTTTACAAATAATTTATCACGTTATTCCTCCAACATCCATTGTCATCTTGTTAATTTTTATCAATATTCTAGCTTTTTTTTTATTTGTACAACATAGGTTAATTGTAATTTTGTCTGTATAGTGTTTTTCGCTTAACTCACCCCATATTTTTCAAATGTCCAATATTTTTTAGCTTATTTTTTTCTCAGCCATAAAGTTTCTCATGATATACTAAACTATATTATTGTTTATCAGAACAATTTTCCGTTTTTTCATAAAAGTAGTGTAATATTTTTCTTAATATTATGAAAACGGGTAATTTTTTTATTTATTCAAATAGATAAATTATGTTATGTGAACATGACTTTACTTAAAGTAGTTGTATACTACCAAGCCGAACTCTGACATTCAATGAGATTAAAGTTACCATACAAAAATATGATTTTTGTTCAAAACTCTAAAAGAAATCATAAGACAATTGCATGCTTTGCTTTGGATGTAATTATAATTAACTAAGATAGTGTCACTCAAGCACCATTTTAATGTAAATTTTCTTTAAAAAAAAATCATGCATTCATCACACTAGATGATTGATAGTTTACATTTTCTAAATGTTGAAGGACTTCTTTTACTCAAAATTATACCACCATTACGTAACTTATTTCGGTAAATAAAAAAAAAAAAGTTACATGTCCTAGTAAAAGAAAATTGCACAATTATGATAAAAGAAGCTCACGTATTCCTCTCATATGAATTATTTTTGGAATGTGTGAGCTTAATTCTATTAGACTATTATATAGTTACTTGATAATTTGTCTTTAAAGAAAGGCAAATATCCATATGTTTCATTGCTTTGTTTAAACAATTTTTTTAATAAGGATTTTTAGGAAAAGAAATAAAATGAATTTTTCAGAAACTAAAATTATTTTACACATAAATTAATTTGTAGAAATTTTTCTAAATTTTTATTTTTTTAATTTTTTTATAAATTAGTTTTAACTTATAAAACATATTATTTTACTGATTTCTTTTATATTCTCCTCTAACAACTTTTATCGAAATATTTATTGAGATACATGTTAAAATTAGAAAAATAACCAAGTAACTAACTAACAACTTCAACAATTACCAAAGAAGAACAAAAGTTTGGCTTTAGAAAATGGGAGATAAAACATCATTAATTCTCTTTTCGTTCTTATAAAACTCACTTAATAATATTTTCTTAAGAATTTAAAGTGATTTTAAAAGTTATAAATTAAATAAATATAAATAAGAAGAGCAACATAATATAGAAATATAAAGATTCACATATTTATCATTTTAAAATTTTGAATTAATGTTAATATTTTAACTTTTTTATATAAAGTTATTCACATTTTATCAGTATTTTTTTTCTCTCAAACATTAAAAATTCATAACCATTGATATTCATCCCCTTAAAATCTAAACATCTTTTTAAGGATATTTTACATGGTTCTGGGATTAATATGCTTAAACTAAAATTTGTTATGCATGATGACTTTTATGATTTATTTATTTTTTGTAAAATAAGGGTTTATAAACTACCTAATGATAAAATCAGATTATAAGTAGAATAAGCAACAAGTTAAAAATTTAAATTTTACATTTCCTTAATATATATCAGTTATTATATTATTGAACTATATAATAACTAGAGCATTATTAATACTGAATTTTAAGTAATTTTTTTCAGGTATAGCAATAAATGTTATAATTTAATTTGTAGGATATAAGATTTTTTTAGAAATACTAAGAATTTTTCTATAAGAACTCATTTTTATATATCAAATCTTTATTTAATTTTAGTAAAGAATACATCTCATAATTAAAATCTCGGCTGAAAATCTTAGAGTATGTTCTTCATCCTAATCCCAAAACGTTATTAAATATTTTAAAAAATAAATATTTTTAATAAAATTGTAGAAAATACATATTTTAGAAATAAATGTTTAGAAAAATCATCATCCAACTTAGTTTGACACTATTGAGACCTAATGTTTCATTCATGCCAAAATTGACTATGTCGAATCTAACTTAATTTTCTCCCAGGTCTTACTTAGGTCCAATTTTAACTAGACTCAATTTGAATTGCATCTGACTTGAGCTATATTCAATTAAACTTGACTTAACATAAATATAGTCCAACTCATCTTGATTTGACTTGGTCTTTATCAGTCTAACTTGATTTTGATTAGACTAAGATCGACCCAGGTCTAGCCTAATTGTTAAACATGGGTTGGTCCTGACTCAGATGAAGGTGGATTTACCCTGATTGAATGTGGGTTTATCTCGAATCGATTTAACTTAGACCTAGATTGACTTAGCTTTATCACATCCTGGAGGCAATTGCTTCTTGCACCCCATCAAATGCTTTCTGCACCCCATCAAATTTTTAAAATCTCAATTGTGCTCTTGATTTTATATGAAAAGAGAGGTGCATTGTGATTGACGAGTCGACTCCGGTGGCAGCAGTAGGAGTAGGTGGTGGTGCTTTTCTCCAATGACTTATTGCTGATGAGTTTAGGTTGTTTTAGAGGTAAAGGAAGGTGGTGTGGGTAAGTTTCGTATTTTTATTTTTTTTTTTTGTGTTAAGATGCATTACATGCTTTCATAAATCGAGTACCAGAAAATACTTCCAGAACGAGTATTCCAAAAGTCATTTGGGAGGTGTAGGGTATATTCCAGAAAGGGCTCCCAGAAGTTAAGAAATGCATTGTTGAAAGCGCTTTCTGAAAGTTAAGAAACGCATTTCGAAAAATACTTTCTAGAAGTCAAAGATGTATTTTCGAAAGAACTTTCCTGAACTAAAAAAAATACATTCTGGAAAGGACTTTCCATAAGGGTATTTATATCTTTTTCTGTTAGTGATGGGCTGCACGAAGTAAATGATGGTGCAGGAAACAACTACCCCACCTGAATTAACTCGACTAGACTTAGGCTCAAGCTGACTCGTCTCAACCTAGATCCAAACTAATTATCTCAATTTGAATCTAGGTTGACTTGATTCAACCTGAATGCGAACTGATTTAACTCAACCTGAATTTGGACCACTCTACCCAACTTGGATCTAGACCAACTGTACTCAACCTTCTCTTTCTCTTACAAATAAAGTGATTCAACCTTCTCTTTCTCTTACAAATAAGGTAATTGAAATACTTTATCCAAAAGAAATTAAAATCACTAAATTTAAATTTATATTATCTAAATAAAATATTTAGAAAAATACAATAATTTTAAATTAAATTAATTCAAATTCATCGTATTTAAATGTCTTAAAATAAATTTCTTGTACAAAAATATATAAGGTAAGAGAATTAATGTCTCAAATAGTTAGACAATTGTTTTTATTATAAGAATAAATAGTTAGATAATTTTTTCTATTGTAAGAATAAATAAAAAATACTTTAAAAAAAAATATCAGTTTTAAATTCTTCATTAAAGTTAAAGTAATTGTCGTCATAATAAAACAATTTACACATTAAAGTTATGCAAAAATATTAATCTAAGAGTGAGTAAATCTCATCTCATTTTATTTATTGCACAAATATTTTTACACTTTCACTAATAATTTAAAGCAAGTAGTTTAAAATACAGATACTGAGAAATTAAATAATATTTTGCACTATTATTTATATATATTTCATGCATATATAAGTTAAAGATTTATGTTTTTCTTCTTAACTTACTTTTTGTGTGATTTTAAAATTTATTTTCTATTATAGTAATATTTAATATAAGATCAAATGATATTTTAGATATGAATATTAGTTACAAACAAACATAAATATTTGATAACATTTTTTGGTAATTGTTTTAAAATACTTTAAAATATCTCAAGGCAATATTTTTAAATGTATAAATGAGCAATTATATATAAATATATTAAATATTATTTGGAAAATATCACGCACCAAATATTAACTAACCGTAATTTCACATAAAATATAGAATAATTCACTTATTTTATTAGTTATTAATATTTTTAATATTGACAAGTGAAAAATCTTATATTATTTGGAATGTTACATATATCACGCACCAAATATTAACTAACTGTAATTTCACATAAAATATAGAATAATTCAATATTTTATTAGTTATTAATATTTTTAATATTGACAAGTGAAAAGTCTTATATTATTTGGAATGTTACAAATATCACTCACCAAATATTAACTAACCGTAATTTCACATACAATATAGAATAATTCAGTTATTTTATTAGTTATTAATATTTTTAATATTGACAAGTGAAAAATCATATATAGCTTGATTTTGTCATGATTCGTAGACATGACAGCTTGCAAAATATAAGTCCATTAGCATGGACAAATGCTATCTGGTGAAGGTGATGCAGAGGATATGCACAACCCAAGCTTGAGGATAAGAACAATCCAATATTAAACACAAAAACCACCCTTCATTTCTTCATCATAAAACAGCAGTTTTTCTCGGTCTGTTGTTAATATAATATTCTCTATCCGTTAAAGTACATTAAAATTAAAATTCCTAAGTGAAATATTCTATATTTTTTTTTTTACTTAATTTGTATAGTAAAAGTACCCATATACTATAAAAGGTAATAAATTATATTTTATGAAGGAAAATGTTTATTGATTGTAAATTTTTAATTATATAACGCTAAACATTTCTTTTACTGAAGTACCAGATAACAAAGTGGTTGCTCTTTGTAGTGTCACTTGGTTATAACTGAAAGTTCTTATAACATAAATGATAACATTCTAAGATCTGAGAGAGAGAGAGAAGGAAAATGGGTAAGGGTGGAATGTCCATTGATGGTCATGGAGATGACCCAGAAGAGAATATGGCTGCTTGGCTTCTTGGTATAAATAATCTAAAGATTCAACCTTTCAAGCTTCCCACTTTAGGTATTCACTTTCCCACAATTAACTCTATCATTCTGTTTCAAATCCTTTATGGATGATGTTTTCACTGCCAAGTTCAATTATTTTCAAACAATTTGTGTTTTTGAAGGACCCCATGATGTCAGAGTTAGAATGAAGGCTGTTGGTATCTGTGGGAGTGATGTTCACTATCTCAAGGTACATATAATCCTGTTGCATCTAATTTCAAATGTAAAATTAAAAGGGATGAAATTCTGTTTGTGGAGTTTGATTATCTATGTCTGATTAATTTGCTACAAGATCAGATCAGTTAAATTAGCAATCTATGATTGATTAGATTAATTATATTTTTTTCTTTTGCACTTTTTGGTTAGTTAAATTAGCAATCTATGATTGAAAATTTTTATTGCAGGAGGTATTGCCTGCTTTTATCTATGTTTTCTCCAGTGAAACTTTTCAAATTTGTTGTTTGATTTACTTTTCAGACTCTGAGGTGTGCACACTTTGTAGTAAAGGAACCAATGGTTATTGGTCATGAGTGTGCTGGGATCATAGAAGAAGTTGGTAGTGAGGTAAATAGTTTGGTGCCTGGTGATCGTGTGGCGCTTGAGCCTGGAATCAGTTGCTGGCGATGTGGCCACTGCAAACATGGTCGATATAATTTGTGTGATGATATGAAGTTTTTTGCTACTCCACCAGTTCATGGTTCCCTAGCTAATCAGGTTTGAAACAATTCAGAGCTGCTCAAAAGTATTATACTTGGCTTTCAAAATAATAAGAATTTGAAAGAAACAATGACAAGTTCAATTCAAGTCAAATATCATGTCATTAAATATGGAATGAAGCTGCTTTAAAATCCTATCAAAACACTAACCGACTAATATTCTTGACTAAAATTTTAAACCATACCATGAATAAGTAATGTGATCTGTTGTAATATGTTTCTGTAAATATATGCAATTACTCTGATTCCTGGCATGTAATTGAAATTGAACTTCTGCTGAATATTCCTAATTATGAGATAATGGTTATCCCTTAGTTTATCATGTACATGTGATGTGACCATGATTAGTAAAATACAATAATAACTATCACCATGCTATAATCACCATATTCAAATGTGGTCAATACTCCAATGGAAGCCCATGTTTGAGTTTCATTTTTGTCTTTTATAGATAGTGCATCCTGCAAACCTGTGTTTTAAGCTTCCAGACAACGTGAGCCTAGAGGAGGGGGCCATGTGTGAACCCTTAAGTGTTGGAATTCATGCTTGTAGGAGAGCTAACATTGGACCAGAAACAAATGTGTTGATCATGGGAGCTGGACCCATAGGACTTGTTACACTGCTTGCATCTCGTGCATTTGGAGCACCCAAGACTGTCATTGTGGATGTGGATGACTATCGTTTATCTGTTGCAAAATCTCTTGGTGCAGATGATGTTGTTAAAGTCTCAACAAACATTCAGGTATTTAGAATCCTTGGTTTTCCCAGGTCTTCCAAATTTTCTTCTTTTAACAGTGAGAATGTCAGACAATCCCTTTCTGCAATACTATTTGCATCTGTCATGACAATAATTTGCATGTATACTTAGTGGCTTCTGATGCTGTGCCTATTCACAAACAAATGATTTGATATAGAAAAAAATTAATTAACGAAACTAGTATTTTAACATGATGCTATCATAAGTCAGGTTTGATAAGTAAAACTGACAGTTCACTACCTATCTGCTTATGTCTCCCTGTCCTATATATTCTTTTCACACTTAATATGCTCTTTTCTTTGAAAGAACTGTTGTTGGATCACCAATTGTTATGTAGCACAGATAATAATACGGACATGGATATTTTGACACATGTAATATAGAACACGGATATATTACATCACTATGAATTATATAGATTGACAATTAAGATTTATGTATTCAAAAATTATCTATGAGCAAGGTTAGCCAAATATGAAGAAAAAATAATCTAATTCATTTATCTAAAATTAAAAAAGTGAAAAGAAACATATATAATCTAAATATTCCTTATTATATATAGAATTTGTTTTTTATTTCTATAATCATAATAGAAACTTAAACAATAAATTTATGATTTTTTAGAAAATTATTTTATTAGTCCCTTTTAAAATTATGTTGGAACCATGATAGAATTGTCAAACATAAAAAAAAAAAAAAAAAAAAATACAAACTTTCGCAAATCAGTGTCTTTTTTTTTTTGTTTTTCTTTCCTTTCTCTATCCTCGCAATGCTTTTTTTG
>Ga0099824_1010279_pt1 | contig 11131 bp, 5 predicted proteins | sample SiratrowhiteBW_FD_76837 | JGI IMG/M metagenome (GOLD analysis project Ga0099824, IMG submission 76837) | Root nodule microbial communities of legume samples collected from California, USA - Siratro white BW | ecosystem: Host-associated > Plants > Roots > Nodule | place: USA: California... | reverse complement strand
TATATTTTAATAGGTTTTCCTAAATTTAAATCAATAAAATAAGATTTTTATTTTCTATTTTTTTTAGTTCCTTTTTACTTTCTTCTTTAGTATTATATATATATATATAAATAACAAAAATCATATGACATATTTTTATTGTAAAAAACATGAATAAAAGTAGATGAAAAATAATAATTTATAAATATCAAAAATAATTTCAATACTTTAAAAAATTATAAGTATAGTACACAAAAAGTTTGTATAATGCACAAAGTAATCGATTGCATATTAATAATTATTTTATTTTCATTAATTTTGTTGAAATTAGATATTTTATTGTTAAAATATCTACAATTTGAGATGAAACAGTGATAATATTTTGTATGAATAAAATATTAAGAAATAATCTTGATAAATATTAACAAACTTTTTAATAATTAATGAATTTAATCTTATAAATATTAAGAAATGTCTATATTTTTCAACCAAATTTGTTATTACAAAAATAAATATTTAAAAATAATATATTTAACTGAATTTATATTAATTTTGTTATTACAAAAAGAAATATTTAAAAATAATATATTTAACTGAATTTATATTAATTTAAAATTAAAGGAATTTTTTAAAATATATGGAGAAAGAAAAATGAAAGGTGAACTTTTTATTTAATTTGGTTGTGGTAATGGCGTGATTTAATTGAGCGTGTGAGGGGAATAAAAGTGCAGGAACAATTGTCCACTTCTCATCCTAACTTTTGGAATTATTATAATCATTAAATTTTTATTTAATTTTTTTATTTTTAAGAATCTAGAATATAAAAATTAAAAAATTTAAAATGATAATGTAAAAGTTATAAAATATTAAAATAATATTATCTATTAAGAATAAATAAATAAAAACTACGTATCTATAACGACTAAATAAATCTTTGAATAATTATTTAATTATAATTTAATATATATTTAAATTGAAAATAATCATATAAAAGAGTAAATATTTTATTAATATAAGTTTTATATTTTAATAACAAAAATAAATATAAAGATAAATAATAAATAAATAATAAATAAAAGGTACGAGAGAATAAAAAAGAATACCTCTCTAATATTAACGGAAATCAGTGAAACACTTGTAATCTTATATATCTTAATTTCTTTTTATCTCTTTTTTCAAATGTATCTTAACATACAAATACTAACAGACATGATAAATAAATGTAAAAAATTTAGTTTTTCTTTTTAAATTATTTTTAATTAAATTATTAACAATAATTTTATTTTTTATTAAATTAGGAAAATTTTAAATTTTTTATAATTAAATTAAACATAATCTCAATTCCTATTTTAAAGTAATAATTTTATTTTTAATTTTTGGAAAAATATCATTCTAAGAGTTAAAGATTTTATTATATTAAAGGAATAATCTTTTGTCTTCTTCATGAACACATAATAAATAATTGTTTAGAAAATAAATAATTTAAAAAATAAATATTATGAATAAAAATGTTAAAATATAATTTTTTAGATTAAAGCTTAAAAATTTAATTGTATTAAATAATAATATTTTAGTAGAAAATTTATTAAGGAGTAAAAATAAAGTTAATAAGAAAAAATTATTTATAAGCTATTATAATGAAAAAATATTAGAAAATTCATTATTATTTTAAGAGGTAATTAATTGGAAGATGTTGGATCATTAACTTTTTCCACAAAATTGAATGTTTTAAGAATTCATTATGAAATTTTGTATTGAATTAAAATATTAGTTTATTTATAAATAAAATAAAGATTAAGGAGATGTAAAAATGTAGAAAATATAAAAAGTTTGTTAAAAAGTTTTACTTAAAATGAATTGGAACACCACTAATAAATGAAATAATTGATTAAATAATTAAGTGAATATTATTTGTGTTGTATATTTTTTTTTCTAATATATGATAGATAAAAATAATATGTAATAAATATGGTGGACCATCTTAGCAAGAGTGTTTTTTTTTTTTTTTACTCGACTTAACTTAGATACCATCCAATTAAACTAACATAGATTTAATCCAACTTGGCTTAACACGAGTTATCTTAGTCTGACCTAATTTATCTAAAACTGAACTGGAACTAAAACCCAACTTGTGTCTTAACACCGTAGGGAGCAAAACCCAGGCGGAATGTTCAACAGAGGCATTGAGAAGGGAGAAAAACAAAAAAACTATTTTTTTAAATATAAACACATCCGGCTCAACCAGCAACTAGAGCTAACCCATGAAAAAATACCCCTTCAACAAAAAATAAATACTGTGTAACTTTATAGAAATAGCATAAGCTTGGGATAGCATTATATTTGCTCAAAGAGATGTTTTATTAATAACCCAATGTATTCTTAGAAAATATATTATATTATCTTCATTGATAATAAAGAAAAATCTGATTCGTATACTGTTTTTACAAATTCCAGAACGGTCTGAAAATTATAGGAAAGAATGTTAGACATTTCTGTGAACGGATAAGGTGCAGGTTAAAAAATGATATACTGCAAGAAGAAATTTTGTTGGGTGATGGTTCTAGACAAATGTGGAATTGAAGGGCTCTAGGAGGGTATGTGACTAGGTAATATAGGCAAGGGAAGATAAGGTCTATGTTTTAAGTGGGAAGTGTGAACGAAAGAGTTAATGTATTAGGTTTAGGGGTGATTGAAGAATCATGGTATTGTGTTCAGGGTTATAATCAATGATATTTCACAAACCTTTATAAATTATTTTCTTTTATAAGATCGTTTTAATATGGGACTATTTTCATTGTGAATTTGGGAGATAATGGTGACTACTCCGACATACTCTCGACATTCCACGTCTCACTTCTTCGTCCATCTACCAAACACTTCTCAATTTAACTCATCCACCAAACACTCCTCGACTAACCTTAATCCATTTAACAAACACTCCATGGCTAAACTTAATCTATCCACTAAACACTCCTCCACTTCAAGTAACACATTAACTCCACCATCCACGCTCTCAACCCAAAATGACAAAGTGCGTCCACCAATGTCATTAAATCGTATAACATGGCCTAATTCAGCCAATTGGCCCATAAGACACCAAAACCAACCTCAATGGAGGTAGAGGCTTCCTACAATATATAAATTTTAAGCTAAGCTATATAATTTTTTAAATACCAAAGATACCCTTAATGTGTACAGTATTAATTTTTAACCGTTCCATCATTTTCCTTTTATTATATAACAATTTTTTTATTCTTAAAAATATTATCAAATTCTTTATTTATTTATTTTTTATTTCTATGAATCTACATATTATTGTATTACACTAAACAAAGAAGGAGATTTGTAGACTATTTTTAAGAAAAAAATTAACACAATGTCTCTCCATCCAAAACTATTTTATTATTGCTTGCCATCAAAAGATACAATGCAAAAACTATCAACAATTTTAAAACACAATTTAATCATATTTTTTGTGTTTTGACATTTCTCAAAAGACAGAGAGAAGCTATCTTTCAAGGTCTGAAAAGCTCTATCATGTTTAAGAGGGTATTATTAAAGAAGTCACACACATTCAATGTTAAGACAAGAACATTTAATACATCTTTGAAGTTTTAGGCTTGCTTAGACTCAAGAAGACCTATGTCAGTCTTGTCCAATTAATTATTTTGTGGACATATTTGTCCAGATTAACTTATTTGCCAATATATTATGTAACCATTATTGTTATTATTTATTTGGTTACATAAAATAATATTGTTTATATTGTGTGAATGTTTACAACTGCCTATAGTCAGTTTTTATCCTATTAAAGAATAAAATATATAGTTCTTTGAATACGTCTTCCTGACCTTGGGAGCAGTTTGTATACACTCTTCTCTCTTCATTCTTTACAGAGACCATTGATCAAGAAAACAAACAGGATGATAAATCAAAACTCTTCCTTCTATTCCAGATTCTAATCCTTTTTATCTTTATATAATATGATGTACTCATATACCATAATCAAACTAAATTGAAAATCTTAATTTGATTATTTTTTCCATTCGTATCAGTTTTAGTATCAGTTTTAGTTTTTGATTGTGGCTGTGAGTTGTTAAATTGATATTATTTGAATTGATAAATAAAAACCCAGTCTTTCGTTTTTCTCTTATGTAAGTTAAATGAAATCCTTTTCAGGAAAGTGTCAGTGAATTCTCTGGTTTTCTTGCTTTATTAGCTTTCTGGATTGGACTGTACTAAATTGTTGTGATGCTCAATTCAAATTACTCTGAATGATAGGGGCTTTGGCATGTTAGCTGATGTTATATGAAAAATATTGTATCGAAAGCCTATTAATTTGTACTTGTAATGCTTTATCAACACTGTTATTATACAGTCAAGCTATTTTTATTTGCCCAAATTACTAAAAATGTTTTATTTGAAAATTTTATTTATGATAACATTGGTTGATACATGTAGTTGCCCGTAATTTACAATAAGGTAATTGTTGTACAAACGATATCAAATGTTAGTGGGCCAAACAAGGCACTATTCTTTTATTGGATTAAAGTTTGTCATACTGTGGTGTTTTGTGTTTTTATGTTAACTGGGGGTGATTATTTAGTTGTAATCTCTAACCAGGGGGTGACTATTTAGTTGTAATCTCTGACCAAGTATTACTATAGGGCTTGCTCCTAATCTCTTCATGTCCATTTTCTTCCCTTCTTTTTATTGGTACTAGATGTGTTTAACTGCATCATAATTAGATGGTTCAATTTGATGTCTTCTATTATATTATATAAAAAGGTTTGCTTGGCCAAAATTAATACTTTCCTGAATCCAGAGGATTCTTTGGTTCATTCTCAGAAGAAGGTTGCAAGTCATTATTATTATTTTTCAATACTATTTCTATATCCACAATTTGGTAATTTAGTACAGGCATTTTGGTTTTTAAAGCAATGAGGTCAAGAGTTTATGTGGTCTAATGGAAGTTTGTTATTTCTTTTTTGTTACATTCTGGGTTTGGTATAACCAATTGAGGTGATTAGTAGTTAACGTTTTACGAATAAAACCTCAATGTTTTTTTTTATTTGGATTAGATTTACTGACTCGATGCTCAAGTGGTATCATTTCCTCACTTTGGTGCTAACTACCAACTAATAGTGATTTTGTAGTCTTGTGGATGAAAAACATGTTGACTACGATGGAATATTTTATTGAAGTTAGCCAGCTGATTTTCTAGTAGAGATTAATAAGCAACAAAGGGGAATATTTCCAAGTTATAGAAATTGGTAACGTTGTAACATAGAGTCATGATAGTTTAAAATTCCCACCTACCTTCAGTTAAATCTTACATCCTCTCCTAATACCTAATATTGATGTGCGTGACTTTAATTTGGGACAACGTACAAAAGTGAATTGCTTTTAGGAATTTGAATCATGTTGGTGTATGTCCATCGTCTTGGGTTGTGTGACCCTATACCATTACGTGCGTAAAACGTGTTAGTGATATTTTTCTGGGGACTGGAAGGATGTTAAGGCTCTATTACAACTTATTTTTGTTGTTACATTAGGTTTTTGACATCTATTTTTTTAAGACCTATTGATTTCTTTCCTTCCGAACCAAGAAATACATGGATTCATAACATTGGATTATTCCCTTGTATGGAAACTTGTGGTGTACTACAGCATTTCTACAAACTGAAATGAAACGGCTGTCGTATTGGTTTTTGCTTCAATTGCATTCTCAGTGAATGGTGTCTCGTGTGTAAAGCCCACGATTGTTTGCCTTTTATTTATTGGCATAGATTGTGCCTTTTATTTTCAGATTTAATTATGCGTGCCTCCTTCGTACAGAAAATTGTTGCTTTGTTTTGGGTAGCACAATCGAAGAACGTGCTATGGTAGGGTCTTGATTTGATTCCTTAATTTTTTATTTTTTTATGTTAATGATGGTATTAGCTTAATTTGGATAACCTAAGGTAATGTTGTGGTACAGAGCGAGAACTTATGTTCTGCTAACGATGGAGTGGCGTACCAAATTATAATTTTTTTAAAGTCTTGATCGTGAATTGTCATTATTGATTTTCTTTTATAATATTTTATTAAAAATTTATGATATAAATTTATTTTGATTTGTTGGATATTTTTTATAATTGAGAGCTCGTCTTCACGGGACGGATTGTAATAAAATATCAATTTTGTGAATATTAGTGAATGTTTTTTATGATTGAGAGCTCGCCTTCGCGAGACGGATTGTGATAAATATCAATTTTGTGAATATTATTGGATGTCTTACATAATTTTAATCTCACATTCGTGAGACGAATTATGTTAAGTGCATTATTTAGTTGTTGAAAATTATTGTTCTTATTGTTGCATTAATATTTATATTAATGTTAAGCTTACCTTTCGGTTTGTTTATTTTTAACATAATTCTTGATGATTGGTTATTATATTCTTAAAGTTTTAAGGATATGATATTGTGGTTGAAAGCTCAACAAATTCTATGGTTTAATTTTCTATCGTTGATACGTTTTATTTCAGCTTTGCCTATGCAAAATGGGTTCCTTGATCAAGCTGAACGAAACTAATTACGAGGACTGGGTGAGAAGTTTTCTAAATCCCAGTGTCCTCATAATAATTGTGAAATTTCATAAATGGAGAAAATTTCTTATGCTTTCGCTATTGGCAGTTTTATGTATGTTCAAGTTTGCACACGTCCTGATATTGCTTTTGTTGTTAATATGATTGGACGATACTTGAGCATATTCCCATAGAGCTTATGATTGCAGATCCTTTAACTAAGGAATTGACTATTAAAGTCTTTGTTGAGCATGTAACCCATGTGTGTGTAATGAGGTCTTTTGATGTATTGGTTTAATAAGAGTTTTCTTTTATGTATATGTACTTCCCTTTTGGACCCATTTATTGTATTGTTGTATTTATTGAAATGTTTGACAATAATTGTTTATTGTTGTGATGACAATTATCTTGTATTATCATATTTTGTTATGATTTGCACAATCGATGTTATTTATATGGTTTTGAATAATGACATAATTTTGAGACATTTTGGACATAGTATCAAATTGTTATTGTGGTGAAATTGTTTTAATCTCATATAACATCTTGGGCGGATGATTGAGACATATAAGTGTATATTTCACATTTATAAAGATCACCGAAATGTAGGTGTTTTATTTTTGTATGATATCATTACTCCTTCGAGTATGATTTTTTTGCGGTGGTAAAATGCTTACACATTTCATTTCGGATCTTTTGGTTAAATATGTTGTAATATTTTGACATTTTATTATGGCCACACATGTTGTGAGTTGTTCGAAATTAATTTTCAATGTTGTGATCTAAATGTTGTCCAAGTAGGAGAATGTTGGATTAATTATTTTGTGGACATACACAAATTAGTAACTTGTCTAGATTAAATTATTTGCTAAATATTATGTAACCATTATTGTTATTATTTATTTGGTTACATAAAATAATTTTGTTTATATTGTGTAAATATTTATTGGGTCAGCTGATAATAGGTTGACTGAATCCATTGTGAATTAATAATAAATAAAAGAGTCCCTACAATTGTCCATAGTCAGTTTTTATTCTATCCTATTAAAGAATAAAACATACAATTCTCTTAATATGGTCTTCTAACATGGGGAGCATTTTGTACACACTCTTCTCTCTTTATTCTTTGCATTGACCATAAAGGAAAGGAGAGAATCAACATCATGATGAATCAAAGATCTTTGTCTATTCTATGTTATAATCCTTCTTATCTTTATATAGTATGATGTACTCATATGCCATAATCAGACTAAATTGAAAACCCTAATTTGATTATTTCTTTCAGATCTTTTTTTAATGCTTTTGTTTAACTACTGGAGGTTACCAAAATGATGGTGCACTCACTTTTTCTCCAAACTTTGGGCTTTTGTTTTAGGTCCATTGCACTTTTATTTTCACCATCGATCAAGACGAATTCTTCCTCCACCCCCATACCCTCTTCCTGCACCTCCATAAAAAAAATAATTCTCAAAGTACCTATGTTAAAATGACCAGAATGACCTTGAGTGTCATCCAGTTGTCATTTGTAAAACAAAATGACAACCGGATGGCACCCCATCTGGTTCACATTTGCAAATGACAATCGGATGACACCCCGCATCCAATTTACATTTTTTTCAAAATGTGAACCAGATGGGGATGCCATCCAGTTGTCATTTTGTAAAATAAAATGAGAACCGGATGGGGGTGCCATCCGGTTGTCATTTCTTATTCCGATTGTTTTTACAAAGCCTCTTATTGGGCGACCTGCTCTTAGAGGACAAGCAGAGAGGGAGCAGTCCTTGGCATAAAGAGTTCCATAGTTATTGATTCCAATGAAGTCTAAGTTGCCCTTTATGAGATTCTTCTCTTTAGGAGAGAATTTTGGCAACAGGCTTCCAAGAATAGAGTGCATTTCAGCAGAGTACCCACCACAAACCAAAGGATCTAAACACCTACAAAATATCAGATTTTTCTTGTGCTGCTAATCTTTTCTTTAATAAAATACATAATGATTTATGATAGTACTTACTTACTAACACAACTTACCAGGATACAACAAAAGACAAGACTCTTTTCACAGCTTGTCTGTGACATTCTTCATCTCTAAGAGGTTCATACATGAAGGTATGAACAACAATGTCAATGATTCCACCTTATTTTTCCTAGATTAGTTTACTATCTTAGAATCCCATCATGGTCATTAATCCTTTTTCCCCTAAACTAGAAAATGTGACAACAAATACCTGAAAATGCTTTCGGTGCAACTCAACAGCCTTGGCATGTGAAAGTAACATATTGTGCATGACCAGGGGGATATGTTCCTCTTATAAAGCCAAAGTCTGCAGCTAGCCCAGTACTTAATCCTGTCTCCAAAGCTCTTGAAACAAATTTCAGCAAAATAAACAAAATCTCTCCTACAATAAAGAATACACATTTATCAAAGTTTTGCAGTAAAATTAGCTTTAGTTATGCTGAGGAATTCATCAGCTTAGAGGACAATTTCTTAGGAGAAATGGTAAATTTCTAAAATCTAGCATTTATATCATAGGGCTGAAATAGTAAGATCAACACATTTACTGTATCAGGGGACTAAGCCAACCACCATATTGTTCTTCCAATTCTCGTGGCAAGTCATGATGGTGAATTGTCACAAACGGCTCAATACCTGGATTAAGCACACCATCTCCATATTTAGGTACAACTTAGGACAATGAATGTCATGCGATTTGAGAGTTTGACAACTGAATGAGTTTTATCCAGTTCTCATTTTGTTTTGCAAAATGACAACCGGATGACACCCCCATCTGATTTACATTTTTTTTTTCAAAATGTGAACTGGATGGGGGTGTCATCCGGTTGTCATTTTGCAAAACAAAATGAGAACCGGATAAAACTCATCCGGTTGTCAAACTATCAAATTGCAAAAGTCGTCGTCGACAGTCCCCCAATCACCAAATTAACTACTTTAATCAACAATATCACTCACAAATTGCTAATAAACATCAATAATTGCTTACCTAGGACTTGTTTGAAGCTTTAATTTAAGATTTAGACAGCGTCGATGAGATGGTGGACAACGGATTAGAGTTATAGAGGTAAAGAGGATAGAGGGCAATACTAACTTTTCTAATTGTAATGTAAGGATATATGTGTAATTTTATATTTATTATGGAGGTGCAGGAAGAGGATATGGGAGTGGAGGAAGAATTCGTCATCGATCAAATATAATTATCAAGTTGTATTTAGAAAAGAGATGTTTGGCTCTTTCTTAGTTTTCACTATATTTATATATTAAAGAGTTATTTACGTGTATGTAAGATTGTATATGTCATCTTATACTTAGTAGTGCTTATTATTTAAAACACTTTTCTGGTGATAAATAAAATAGTATATTTAAATAAATTTGTTTTAGGTGTCAAAATGACTCATAATGTGTCATATAATATTTAAAATAAAACTTTGATAATACTGATCGCTTGAGTATTTATATGATCGTTCACATCATTTTATATTCAACATATTCTCTAGTAAAATATTAAAAGTGTGTTCTTCTATATAAAGTTTGTGCAAACAATCAACAAAATCAGTGTATAGTTTATACTATCTTCACTAATGAAACACTCACCAGTTATTTGGTTCTATGTTATTTCCAAAATATAACTTGAAAGAAAATTAGAAGCATAAAACTAAATATGTGAAATACACATATAGGACATTGTGGTATAAACTTTTTCATAAATACTTCTAGAAGCTACAATTAGTATGTGTATAAGTTAATGTATAAATTAATTTATAAAGAATTCGTGATGTAATTTCTTTAAATTATGTTTAACGTATGTATATTATTTTATCTATCCTAAAAATATTTATAAAGAAATATGTATAAGCATGCTTTTGTAAGAGATTATTATATACTTTATAATGATTGGTTTAATGTAAATTAGTTGAAATGTTCAATTATTTTAGAATAATCCATTTCTTTGAATCGAACTCTTCATTTTAAAATGATAAAGATCAAGACTTTTAAACTTGAATTTGTTTGTAAATTATGTTATTTTCAGTTAAAAAAACTAGAAAATGTGTTTTTTATGGGTTAGTTTTATCTAGTGTTATTAACAAAGAAATAATTGTTTAAAATTTCGATAAATGGATAAGTAAGACTTTAAAAAGAAAAAATAATATTGCTTTATGCATCTCCTCAATTTAAACCTGCATCTCCACAATTTTCAAAAGAGTAATGATATGTTGACACCGTTGGTTTATTACTCTCACTTGACACCGGGGTAATTGTGTCAAAGTATCCTACGTGGCAGAGACAAATTTGGAAAGAGCAATGGTTGAAATTTGAAGCCCTAATTTTCATTTTCAAAATCCCGCCCTCTCACTCTTTCACTCTCACTCTGTCTCTCACCCTCTCAGTCGCTCACTTTCTCTCGATCTCGCGACCTCTCTGCGCACTCGGCTCTACTCTCGTTCTCTCTGCACTGACTTTGTCTCCCTGCTCAAGTCTTCCACTTGGCTTTGTCTCTGCTCTCCTTCTCCGTGGTAGATTTTCTTCCATTTTCCATCAAAAGTTGCTAAAGGTGAGTCTTTTATGAGGTTT
>Ga0099824_1010278_pt1 | contig 11132 bp, 6 predicted proteins | sample SiratrowhiteBW_FD_76837 | JGI IMG/M metagenome (GOLD analysis project Ga0099824, IMG submission 76837) | Root nodule microbial communities of legume samples collected from California, USA - Siratro white BW | ecosystem: Host-associated > Plants > Roots > Nodule | place: USA: California... | reverse complement strand
GGGTCGCTTTTTCATCTGTACTTGCCTTTCTGGGTGACTTTTCCTCCTTCTCTTACGATGTTGAACAAGGATGAAACATCATCACTTATCTCCAATTCCTCTTATCCTTATCCATGTCTTTCTGAAACTACCCATTCATATTAGTGTATATCCAATTTTCTCATGGTTCTTGGTGTGATGATCTTTATGATAAGAACCATGAGGAAACTAGAAATGGTAGACACATGAGTATAAAAAAACACTGTAAAAAGACATGCATGAGAACAATATAAAGAAAACCCATCATTTTCTTACGATTGTTGAACAAGGATAAAGGATTATCAATTATCTCCAATTCCTCTTATCCTTATCCATGTCTTTCTGAAACTACCCCTTCATATTAGTGTATCTATTATATATAATTTCCTCATAGTTCTTGGTGTAATGATCTTCATGATAAGAACCATGAGGAAACTAGAAATGGTAGACACATGAATATAAAAAAAACTGTGTAAAAAGATATAGATGAGAACAATATAAAGAAAATCCATCATTCTCGTACGATTGTTGAACAAGGATGAAGCATCATCAATTATCTCTAATTCCTCTTATCTTTATCCAATTTCCTCATGATTCTTGGTGTGATGATCTTCATCATAAGAGCCATGAAGAATCTTTATTTATATATTATTCTTTATTTATATATTGTATATAATTCATTTAATCCAATAAAATTTTAATTATTGTGTTTATTAACAATTACGATATTTCATTCCTCTTATATTTCATTAGTGAAAAAATAAAATTGTATTAATTAAAAAATAATATAATTTAAAAATATATAATTTTGAAGAGTCATTAGATTTCATTAGATTTCACTAGGCCTATGCACAACTTCAAGTGCAAATAACTCATTAGTTATAGAAAGAACAAAGAAGCAGAAGTCCGGGCAACATCTTTCATGTTGACATGAGGAGGTTATTTTTCAATTCATTATTGATAGGCTCATCCATATTCTAGATATGGTAACATATTACCCCTAACCTCACCAATCTAAAATGTTCTTTCAAACTCAATCTACTTACACTTTAACTCCACCTTCCAATCAAGCTTGAAAACCTAAATTATAACCTAAATTCTGACTAGGGACCATGCAAAACTTAAACCGAAAAAAGAGTTTTAATTAGGATAGGAAGTTTGAAATTTTCACTCATGTTCCTATGACATATACAAAGACCCTACCAAACCTTCCTCGCAACGCATTAGTTGTTGTATTTTCTATGAAATTGTTACAACATTCATATCTAAGAGTTATTATCCAAATACAAAATATGATTATCATGTTTAGGTCTCAAGCATAAGGTGTAATCATTGATTGATTCACGATGGTTGAATTTTAAAAAAGATAAACTCAATGTTAAAGAGAACCTCTTATTAGGGCATGGATGCACTTCTTCAAATTCCATAAGTAAATTATGGAGCACCATTTGTAGTAAAGAAATCTTTTTCTAAGGAAGCCCTCGTTCTCACTATAGACGGAAAAAATTAACTCTTTATGTTAATTCTGATATTGGCAATAAGTATTATGCCTGAAATTTTTATAACAATAAGAGTTTCCATAGAAAAATATGGACATTACTTGTTTTCAGGACTTTCTATAATTTGTTTTATTTTGGTAGACTTTTGGTGCATGTTGCACTTCTTTTTTATCTACATTTTTACGTAAATATCATCAACCTTAGTCCTTTATTCAATACCAATTTGTTTATGTTCGTTTCGAGATATATGTTTACCAATAAATAGGTTTAGTTCGAGGAAAAAAAAAATTCTCGAATGCATACTTCCTTTTTGAGGATTGTCCATATGTGTGATACATAATTTCACACAGACATCTGTTGTAACATGAATTTACGTTTCTATCTTTACTTATTTCTTACGTCAATATGAAAATGTCTATTTTTATATTATCCTATTTCTATATTATTTTTTAAAAGTTAAATAAAGAAAATAATATATAATAAATAATTATTATGTAATCATTAGCATTTTATTAGAATATATTAACAAATAATCAATAATTAGAATAAGAAGATTATTAGTAATTATGATAGAGTAACTATTATGTCATTATGATCTTGTTATTTCATATACATTTTCACTCTCATATTGAAGAAGAAAATTTTTTATTAATAATGTCACTGCAATAAGAAAGACAAATGAGAGTAAGGCACTCACAAACCAAAACGAGTCTAAGCAGTCTTCCAATTTTAGTTTGTCCAAAGAGTAATATAACTCTCTTCTGAATCTTTTTCAGCAATCTGTTACCTGCAATCCTTGTCCTTTAGATCTTAGATTCAAGTGCCACTAATCATATTAGTTATCTCTAAAGAATTTTGCTACATATATAAATTATTCCTAATATCCCTATCAAGATTTATAAAGAAATTCAACACCAATTATGAGCTGAAAAATGAAAAATGAATAAAAGATCAAACAACAATTAGCAAGAAAATTATATAATGTGAATTGCAAAATTGAAAGATGATTAAAAGAATATACTACAGTCACTAAAGAATAAAGAGAAAGAAAAGAAAAACGAATGAAAGAACAATAAAAGTGAGAAAGAAACTCAAAAACTCATGAATTGTCGATCACCATTTTTCTATGAATCATCTACTAAAACTAACTTTGAAATATTTTCAACAAAATGAAAGTGAAATTTAGGAAAAGAAATTAAAGAAACTAAGATCAGAAGAAAGAACCGAAAGTGAGAACAGAGATGGACGAATCATGGTGAAAGAAGCAAAACCACTCCCAAAATCTTTAAAAAATCGAAACCTATTTTTTCTCTCCGTACAAAATGAAATATTTCTCTCTGTTCACACTTTTCAAGATTGCTTAGAAATGAATTTTATAACCAAAACCAACTAAACTTTTCAATTAACCATGTGAGTTCTTCATATTCCAACTACTTGAGTCAGACCAAAACTTCGAAAATGCGCATTTAACTTCCATCTTTCGCATATTAACGAAAATGCCATCGTCTTTTTATGTAATGTCTAATTTGTCCTTCAACAAATTTCATATAAATTTTTTTCTCTGCTTTCGTATCTCATTACTCAACTACATCAACTTAGTCTAGAAATTTCAACAAAAGCATAGGTTAGAATTTTACTAAAAATAATCCAAAAAAAATTAACCGAATTTTTAATAAAATATCTAAATCATCTAAAAATACAAAATCTTATTAGAAGCTAAAAAAATAAGAGTAAAAAAATGCTTACAAAATTTAATTAGTCTTAAAAAATGTGAATTAAACATGTGTTATCAAGAATTACACCAAAGAAGAACATAAGATAAATGAACTACCTAGTTGAAAATTGTTCTACAAAATTAGATACAGACCAAATCTTACTGGTGGACGAAAGTAAATCAGAAACCATGTGATTAGGTGCCAAAAACCTCAACTACAAATAAAGGGGTAAAGGAGGGATGGAATGGCATAGTAATCAATGTAGAGTAACTGAACAAAAAGTGGTCAAAGGAAAGTATGGTGGGTAGTATGCAAGGGTATAAAACCATGGACTTTTTGAGAGAATAAATGAGTACATAGGGATTGGGTTTAATACGAATCTGATATCTTAGAGACAACATGGTCTTGCTAATGAGTAAGGAGTGACTCGACATCAGGAAAGTAATTGCAAAAAATAGAGAGAGGCTAGAAGGTTGCTAAGAATCAACATGAAGGCAAGGTTGGTACAAGATATGAAGATAAATGGAAGAATGCACTGAATAGAAGTTAAGGAGGTGAATAGAAGTTAAGGAGGAGACCTCAGAGGTTGACCTAGATAACTATAGAAGATGGTTTAATGCAAATCTTCTCACAAATACAAGCTCTTGGATAATGGAATTAATAAATGATAAATAATTATTATGTAAGAATCATTAGTGATTTTGTTAAAGTATATTAACTGATAATCAATATTATTATGTGAGATATTATTAGCAATTATGTTAGAATAATTATTCTGCTATGATCCTGTTATTTCATGTACTTCATATATAAAGTATTTTCTTTCATCAGACGAATAAGAAAAATGAGATATATTTTCACTCTTATATCTTTTTTTCTTTCTCGTTCATTTCTTTTCATTTCTTTATTTTCATACCATGTGAATAATATGACATTTATGTTATGGTGTTAGAGCTCTCTAACTGAGAGAGCTTCATTGTGTAACTCTGATTTTGTTCCAATTACAAGAATTCATCATCTATAATGACTTCAGAAGTGCCATTATTTTCAGTAGCAAATATGACTACTTTGTCGTTCGATAATCCAACAATAAATCTCTTGAATGATTCTTCCAATTTATATTATGGCTCCTTCAACAGAAATTCTCAGAATTCTCAAGTCAATAGATGGACCAAGGATGACAAACATTATAATAGTAAGAGATGCACACATTGTGGTAGAAGAGGTCACACAATTGATAAATGTCATCGATTACATGGTTTTCCACCAAACTATAAAATGAGAAAATTCTTTGTTCACAATGTCACTGCATTAGAAAAGGAAAATGAGCGTGAGGCACTTACAAACCAAAAGGAGTCTCAGCAATCTTCTAGTTTTAGTTTGACCAAAGAGCAATATAACTCTCTCCTGACTCTTCTTTAGCAATCTCAATCTCAATCTCAGTTAACTGCAACCCCTAGCACTGAACTTCATCACATTTCCAATACATCCACAGCTATCATCTACAATCTAAATTCATTACCAAAATTTGTCCTTTGGATCTTAGATTCAGGTGCCACTAACCATATTAATTCATCTCTAGAGAATTTTGCTACATATAGAATTATTTCTGATATTCCTATCAAGTTACCTAATGCAACTATAGTTTATGCAAACATTAAAGGCACTACCACATTTTCTACTACATTCATTATGCATAATGTACTATACATACCATGATTTAACTTCAATCTCATTTCAGTATCTCAATTATCCATAAAATATGATTGTTCCATTAACTTTACCGATCAAATATGTGAAATACAGGACAATCACACTATGAGGATGATTGGTTTTGCTAAGATGCACCACAGACTCTATGTTCTTGAAAATCCTAAGGGACCAGGAAAACATTTTGCCCTAAATTCAATTTTAATAAATTTTGTGTTTGTTAACAAGGTGAATGATTGGCATTTTAGACCATGTCACTTGTCTAAGGAAAAACTATCTGTAATGTCAACAAAGTTTGATTGCATTTCAAGCAAAACATGTGATGATTTTTGTCAAATATGTCCACTTGCTAAACAGAAAAGACTTCCATTTCTTGTAAGCACTTCTTCAAGCAATAAAATTTTTTATTTGTTACATATGGATATTTGGGGACCATTAGTTATTACTTCTGTGGATGGACACAAATATTTTTTGATTGTTGTGGATGATTTTTCTAGACATACTTGGATTTTTCTTTTGAAAACTGAATTGGAAGTACAAAGCTACATTAAATCTTTCATTACTTTGGTTGAAACTCAATTTTCTACTACTAATGCATTACGACTGATCAAGGACTTGAATTTAATTTGCATCAATTTTATTCATTCAAAGGCATAGAACATCAAATGTCTTGTGTTGAGACTCCACAACAAAATGGAGTGGTAGAGAGAAAACATCAAAACATTTTAAACATTACTAGGGCTCTTATTTTTCAAAGTAACTTGCCTAAATTGTTTTGGAACTTTGCAGCCTCTCATGCTGTTTTTCTGTTTAATAGATTGCCTAGCAAGGTTTTACATAACAAAAGTCCTTATGATATTTTGAATGGCTCTTCTCCTGATTTAAGTTTTATTAAAGTTTTTGGTTGTGAAGCTTTCGTATCAACTTTGGCTCATAATAGGACGAAACTTGATCCTTGAGCTATACGGTGTGTTTATTTAGGTCACAGATCAGGGATCAAGGGTTCACTTCTTTATGATTTACAGACCAGATAGGTTTTTTTATCCAGAAATGTTTCTTTCATTGAGAACAATTTTCCTTTTAAGCATATTATCAATCATACAGATAGTGAAAATTTTGTCATACCACATTTTTCTGATTATAAGACATTGATCTCTCTTGCCTTACATCCTCCTTACCACTACAAAACTAATAAATATCATATATTGTCCCACAACAAAATTATTCCTCTCCCACTACACCACTACAAAACCAACAAACACCATATATTATCCCACAACAAAATTATTCCTCTCCCACTTTCACAGCTCTTGATAACCCTGTACCTCCTGTTATAAGAAAATCCACTAGAAGTACCAAACTTCTTGCTTACCTCAAGGATTTTTATTGCAACGTAGCTACGAGCATAGAGACCAAAAATTCCTCTTTAGTTAAATATCCTATTTCCAATTCTGTAAATTACTCAAATTTTTCTAACAATCATAAGCATTTTGCATTTAATATCTCTTTCATTGTAGAACCCAAAACTTATGCACAGGCAGTAAAGCATGAGAACTAGAGGAAATCTATGAATGATGAGATTAATGCTTTAGTTCAAACTGGAAGTTGGGAGTTTGCTGACCTTCCGATTGGAAAACAAACAGTGGGATGCAAATGAGTGTATAAGACTAAACACAAGGTTGATGGCTCAATTGAGAGGTTCAAGGCTAGAGAAACTTTTTCTCTAGTGGCTAAAATCACCACTATGAGGCTCTTATTGGCCATTGCAGCCACTAAAAATTGGCTTCTTGAACAACTTGATGTCAACAATGCTTTCTTGTATGGAGATATTCATGAAGAAGTCTATATAGAGGTTCCAAAAGGTGTAGTTCCTCCAAAACCTGGTCAAAGTCTGCAAGCTGAGAAAATCTCTTTATGGTATTAGACAAGCTAGTAGATAATGGTATGAGAAGTTGCCTACAGTTCTTATAGCTTCGGGTTATACCCAATCACAATCTGATTTTTCTTTATTCACTAAACAATCTGCTACTGGTGCATTCACAGTCATCCTTGTCTATGTTGGTGATATGATTCTAACAAGAAATGATGCTCAAGAGATCGATTTGTCTCAACTTGATCACTTATTCAAAATTAAGAATCTTGGTCATTCTTGGATTGTGTCAACACCCTATTTCGTCCGGGTAAATAAATTAAAATTAAGAAAACAAAAAAAAATGTGTCTACAATTAATTGAATAATCAAAATAAAAAAAATGAAGAAGAAAATAATAAATAGAAAAAATATATACACTTGATTAGTTTAGGTTCTTTTTAAAAAATTAATAAATAATAAAATAAAATAAAAAAGGTTTGAATTTATCCATTCTTTTACAAAACATAAAAAAAAAATAACATAGTTAACAAAAACAGAAAAGACAAAATAAATAAAAAATAATAATAAAGAAAATAAATAAAAAATTAACATCAAAAATAAAAACAGAATAATAAATAAAAGGAAAATACATAAAAAGAAATTGAAACTGTTTTAAAACTGCTTCTTGATCCGCACGTTCAATTCATCTTTAAAATAATAACAAAAAAAAAAGACTGAGTCAATCCTCTGAACTACCTTCTTTTAAATAATAAAAAATATAAAAAAATTAATGATTTGGTTATGTGAGTTATGTTTTGTTCAAGACTGTTCAAAATTGTTCAAGATGGATAAAGAGATAAAAGGTGAGTGAAATAATAGATAATGAAATATTTCAAATTATCTCTCTCCTTAAAAAAAAGAAAAAGAAATTAGAAAAAATATAAACTAAAAAAATTTCCTCAACTCTCCGTAACTTCCCACTCAATCTTAACTTCTCACAAAAAAAAAATAAAGATAATAATAATAATAATAATAAAAAGAGAGTCACTCAATCTTAAAACTGCTCTGAACCACCCATCTTCTCCATTCTCACAATAATAAAAAATAAAAATAAAAATAAAAATAAAATATTGACCGTTCTCAAACTGCTTCATCTTATGCTCATCTACACTTCATCTTTAATAATAATAAAAAAAGGAAAAAGGAAAGATTCAATCTTTCAAAACTACTCTGAACTACTTTTAGAATAAAAATAAATAAAATAATAAAAAAAAGAGATTCATGTAAGTGGTAACTGCTCTTACATTAAGAAAGAATTACTGATCATTTGGAGAGATAAGAAGCAAAAGAGAAAAAAAAAAGAGAAAAATATTAAGAACAGAATATAGAGAATCAAGAGAAAAAGAGAAAGGAACACCTTTTTTTAAAGGAGGAGAGAAGCAGTTTTTTTTTTAGGTCAAGCTTTGAAGAATCAAGTTTCAGGTATAATTTTTGAATTTAAAATTGGCATGCATTTAAGATTTATGGTTTTGTTGTTGCTTGGTTCTTGTATGATAAGTGTACAGTCACACTCTCTCTCCTCCATGAAACCCTTCTTCCATAATCTTTTACTGTAATCCTTCACTGCACCACTTTCCATTATCCAAAACACCTAAAACCAGTCCTTAAAATCCATCAAAATTGTACCAAAATTCAATCATGTTTGCCAAAAAAAAACTGCACCCAAAACCACTCCAAAACAGCCCCAAAATAACCTCCGTCGTCACCGCCGTTCTTCCCGCACCGCCCGCCGCTGCCGCCGCTGCCGCTTTGGTTGGTAGACTTAACATAGGTTTGGAGTAAGGTGGTGATGGCTTAGGATTGATGTGATGATGGCCTAGGGTTGTGGAGTTAGGGCCTTCCTATTCGCACCCCCCATATTACCATAACACCCTTTTCATAATAAAAATATCATTATGGGTTTCTTTGAGTGAGCCCAATATTTAAAAAAAAAAAGAACTTTTATTTACGTACCTCCATAAGCTTATATTGCATGTTTTTTTTCTTTTCGTTTTTAATAAAAAACAAAAATTTTAATATAAAACTTTGGAAAAAAAATTTTGGGATTATTATATTTTTTTTAATAATGTTAAATATCAAATGACCACTCGCGTCATACGATATTTAATATTATTATTTTAAAATTTTTTAATATCAAATGACTGCAAGAGTCATACGATATTTAATATAAAAACTTTGGAAATAAAATAAAATTTTGGGATTATTATATTTTTTAATAATAACGTTAGATATCAAATGGCCACACGCGTCATACGATATTTAACGTTATTATTATAAGGTTTTTTAAATATCAAATGACCGCACACGTCATGCGATATTTAATGTAAAACTTTTAAAATAAACTTTGGGGTTGTATATTCTAGATGCTTTGAAAATAAATATATTTTTTAAAATATGTATTTTTTTAAAAAATAAATAATTATAAAGTTTCAAAACTAAAAAATATTTCTATTACTAAAAAAAACATATATGAAAATTTCAAAATTCCAAAACAATCAACGGACAAATTCATCTGAAGAACTACGTAACCCTGATTCTTCATTCTTGATGGAGATACGTAGGAGCAAGGTCAAACCTTGTCGTGTCCCTTCCAAAAATAAAAAATATTTTTTTTTATCTTCATTTTTGTCTCATTTTTCTGGGAAAATAAAAAATTTAAAAACTAAACTCATTTTATTTATTTAATTAAAGGTATCGTCTTAGGACGGGCGTTGTGGGGGTGCTAATACCTTCTCCACACATAACCAACTCCCGGACCCAAAATCCGTTTTTCACAGACTTGCCTTATCCTTTTCCAGTTTTTCCATAGTTTTCCATATAAACTATGGTGGCGACTCCTTTATTTTAAAAATTAAAATAACTTTATTTTGTTCGCCGTCCCCGTTGTGACATCGGTTGCGACACATTGGAAGTTGCTAGATCAAGGAAGGGCATTTTTCTTAACCAAAGCAAATAAACTTTAGAGCTTCTGGATGATGCAGGCTTGTTAGGATGCAAACCGTCTAACACTCCTATGAATCCTCAAATAAAGCTCCATTCCAAAGAGAGTTCTCTTCTTGAAGACATTTCCATGTATCGATGACTCATTGGACAACTCATCTACCTGACCAACACTAGACCCGACATTTCTTTTGCTGTCAATCATCTCTCACAATTCTTATCAGCTCCTACAATAGCTCATTACCAAGCAGTACTCAGGGTTCTTCATCATCTCAAAGCTAATCCTGGTCGAGGGCTCTTCTTTTTTAGTGATTCTCCTTTACAACTAAAAGGTTTTTGTGACTCAGACTGGGCATCATGTCCTGAAACTCGTCGCTCTGTTACTGGCTTCTGCATTTTTCTTGGTGATTCGTTAATCTCTTAGCGATCCAGGAAGCAGCACACAGTTTCACGATCCTCCTCTGAGACTGAATATCACGCTTTGGCATCAGCAACCTGTGAAATTCAATGGTTGTCTTATTTGCTTCATGATTTACATATTGTTCCCCAGGCCACTACAGTTTTTTTTTGTGACAACAAGTCTGCCTTACATTTAGCTGTCAATCCTGTGTTTCATGAGCGTAGCAAACAAATTGAAATCGATTGTCATGTGGTTAGAGAAAAGGTTCATGATGGTGTTCTTCGGTTGCTCCCTATCAACACTAAGTCACAGATTGCTGACATCTGTACAAAACCTCTCATACCCAAGTTGTTCTTACATCTGTTGTCCAAGATGGGTTTAATTGATCTCTATGTTCCATCTTGAAGGGGTAATAAATGATAAATAATTATTATGTGAACATCATTAGCGATTTTGTTAGAGTATATTAACGGATAATAATTATTATGTGAGGGTTATTAACAATTAAGTTAGAATAACTATTTTGTTATGACCCTGTTATCTCATGTATTCTATATATAGAGTATTTTCTTTCATCAAAGGAATAAGAAAGGAGATATATTTTCACTCTCACATCCTTTGATCTTTCTCGTTCATTTTTGTTCATTTCTTTATTTTCATAGCATGTGGTGGTTAATATGATATTTCTGTTAAAAAACAAATGTTAATACTCAAATTTGTCCAGACAAAAAGAAATATTAAATCAAATAAAGTATAATTAATTTTAGAAAAAAAAATCTACAAATAATAAAATTTGAAAGAAATTAAAATATATAAAGTATATGTTTCTATAAATAAAAATAAGTTTGTTAAATTCATGGATCTTTTATATATATATATATATATATATATATATATATATATATATATATATATATATATATATATATTTTTATTATT
>Ga0099824_1010277_pt1 | contig 11133 bp, 9 predicted proteins | sample SiratrowhiteBW_FD_76837 | JGI IMG/M metagenome (GOLD analysis project Ga0099824, IMG submission 76837) | Root nodule microbial communities of legume samples collected from California, USA - Siratro white BW | ecosystem: Host-associated > Plants > Roots > Nodule | place: USA: California... | reverse complement strand
TAGTTGATTTGGGATTTGGGGGGCTGTCGACGGTGAATTTGAGGATTTTCCGATCTGCTGGGTTGAGAACCGGATGGAGTCGTCCGGTTTGTATTTTTTTTTTAAAATGAGAACCGGATGCACCCCCATCCGGTTCACAATTTCAAAAAACAAAAAAGAGGGTATTTATGTAATTTTATGAAGGGCAGTCATGGAATAAAAAAATTATATGGGGGTGTAGGAAGAGGGTATAGGGGTGGAGGAAGAATTTGTCTTAATCAGGACAAGCAAACTGGGCCAGACAAGTCATTGACGGCAGTTGCTTCCTACACCTTCCTGTACCAATTTGTAGTGTAAAATAAATTTAAAGAATCTCTCTTCGGAATGTAAAAAAAATTCTGAGTGTAAAATAAATTTCAAGAATCTCTTTTCGGAATTTAAAAAAAAATTCTGAAAAGCCTTTTTAGAATATATTTTTTAGAATATATTTTCTTACTTCTTAAATTAAATTGTCACCTTCTATTGACTTTCAGAGAACTCTTTATGAAATTTATTTTTTCACTTTCACTTTCAGAAACTCCTTTCCAAAATATAATAATAATTTTTTGAAAATATGTATTCCTGGAACACACTCTACACTTCCAAAATGACTTTTGGAATATCCAGTCTCTATGTGTCTTCCAAAACCTGGTTTTTAGAAATGTGTAATCCATCTCAATGTTTAAAAAACTCTAAGACTTTGTTTGGTTGAAAAAGTGGATTTGAAGGAATATAAATAGATTGTGTGTGAATAATAAAGTTGTTTTGATTAATGGATAGATAGTAAGATTTGAAGGGAATGTTTGTGAAAGTTGGAAAATGATTTGATAGATATTATAGTTTTTTTTATTCTTTTAATTGATGTATTTGTGAAATTACTAATTGATCCTTGTGGAATAATTGACCCAATTGCAAGGGTGTTTTGTAAATTTTAATTACATTCTTGGAGATCTCTTCATATAATTGAGGATCTCATCCCCAAGATCTTCACCAATCCATTATCCCAAATTAGTTCAACCGAACGCACTTAACTCACGAGCATCTATACTCGTATACATCTATACTCGTATACAGTGAAAACACTTAAATTAATTTAACCAAACACAATATAAAACTTATTCACATTGTCTTCCCTTACATCTAAAACAACTCAAACTCCTCCACAACAAGTCACTCAAAATAATCACCACTACCTACTCATGCTGCCGTCACCAAAATCGCCTCAAACTACTGTCAACCCCAATATATCCTTTTTTATATAAAACTGTTAAGGAGAGAATAGAAATTTTAAAAATTTATTAGGTGGAAGAAGCATTTGATGGGGTGCAGGAAGCAATTTCCGTCGTTGACATGGAGCTCCTAATTTGTAGTCAGCCCAGGTCAACTAGACATGGGCCAAGGAACCATGTAGGCCCGTTTGCCACTCACCTTGAACATGGTCACGCCATTTCAACTTTCAACAAACATCAGACTGGTTTCACTACATTTCGCAGATCGGAGGGTGAAGCGAGTTGGTTCAACCGACACAGCAGAGGAAAACGTGAAGAAGAAAGGGGGAAAATGGGGACTGATGAAGTACCAATGGACGACAAAGCGAAGAGGATGAGAGATCTGCTATCGAGTTTCTACTCCCCAGACCCTTCCAACTCCGACGCCACCTCCAAACACGCTTCCCTTGACGACATCAACTCCACCTCCTTCGATCCCGATCAGTACATGAATATCCTGGTCAAATCTTATCCCTCTTCTTCAACTAATCACTCTCATCGCGGACCACGAACTTGAATTTCAATTCTCACTCGGTTTCATTGAATGCATGAATTATGCAGGCGTACAAGTCCAATTTGGAAGGGCTGCTCCAGCGCCACGTTGAAATGGCAGCTGAAATAAAGAATCTCGACACTGACTTGCAAATGCTAGTCTACGAGAATTACAACAAGTTCATCAGTGCCACAGACACTATAAAGAGGCATGTATGCACATAACCCTCCCTCTCTTGCTCTATCGTGTCAAAATTGTCTGCTTCTAATGCTTGCTTTTCGAACAGGATGAAGAGTAACATTTCAGGGATGGAGACGAACATGGAACAGCTTCTTGATAAGGTAACCGTTGTGTACCGACTTTGTTGAGAATATTAGAATCGAAATAAAAAAGAGGAAGAAAGGGAGTTTGATGGGAGTCCGCATTTTCCTCCAATGCAGATCAAGTCTGTGCAGTCAAGAAGTGACAGTGTCAACACTTCACTATTTGACAAAAGGGAGCATATTGAGAAGGTGCATCGGACTTGTAATCTTCTTCGTAAAGTTCAGGTATTGCTTATTAAACCAAGCGTACATATTTCTTTATTCTAGCTTTTCATCACTGAAATATTCCTGTTCCATATATCAGTTAGAGATATGAGTTGTGAGCGTTTTTTGTGGAATATGACTGACATGCTTTTCACCTTGTCGAAGAGTAGTTCATATATGATCTACCCGATAGATTAGGCAAGTGCATCAAGTCAGAGGCCTATGCAGATGCCGTCAGATTTTATACTGGAGCAATGCCAATTTTTAAGGTTGTGCTTGGCTTATATAGTTTCTGATTCAATCCCTTTATTATTTTTAAACACATGTTAATCCGGGTCTCTGATGAAATGTCTTTGTTTTCCCCTTTTTTGTTAGGCATACGGAGATTCATCATTTCGGGATTGTAAGCAAGCTTCTGAAGAAGCAATAGCTATAATAGTAAAAAACTTACAGGTATAGTGCTTGCACATATGTCAGACTCTTTGGACATGAAACATAAACTAAAATGCGAGCCAGGGGACACTGAATTTCTTTATCTATTCTTTCTTGACAATATTTTTGAATGGAAGTTAACCACGGTTTATGTAATTGCTAAGTTGTAAAATCAACAATTGGTGGATAGCTAGATGTTATCTTTTTTAGTAACTGAATTCATAGTAAAATTGGATAGAATTAGCTTACCCTATCCACCATTCTAATCTGGTCTTCCAATTGCGGTAAAACTTAAAATGCTCAACTGGTCACTATAAACATTAACATACGTCTGTAATCTATTGTTTTTAGTAGAAGCTTGTTATCATGATTTGACATTTTTCTCTCTAACCAGGGGAAGCTATTTTCAGATTCTGAATCAATACAAGTGAGAGCCGATGCAGCAGTGCTTCTTAAACAGTTGGATTTTCCGGTTTGTTCACTTTTCATAAATAGAAGAATTGCTTTTTGCATGCTAGTTAAGATACGACGGGATATTATCAGCTAGAAATTATTTTCTGAATTTTACTATTGAAGAACTGCCACATGATGATTTTTTTTGGCTTTGTATGAAGAGCTTTGACCACCCACCATGTTATCTTTCCCTACCCTGTGTTATTAGTAAATGTTGTAAGATGCTATTTTTCAATTTATTGGCAGGTGAACAATTTAAAGACGAAGTTATTTGAAAAGTTAGAACAATCTATTATGGACATTCGACTTAATCCTGTAGAAATAAACAATGCATCCGGCGACTGTTCTGCTCACGAGGTAACTAGTGCCAAAGTGTTATCCTTTTGTCTTACCCTTTGATATCTCATATTTCTAATTTATTATCATATCTCTAATTTACTATTGTATCTTTGGCTACTTAAGATGTTGCTACAAACAACATGGAGGTTATGTGTGTATCCTAGAGCACCAATTTAAGCAAAATATTCTTCACCCTAAACCTTAAATCCTAAAGTACCAGTTTTAGCAAGATATAGATTAGATATAAAAAAGAAGATATATATATATATGTAGATGTTTTTTGTGAGGTTATAATGCATGTATATAATCATGGTAGTCAAAATCGAGATCTTACTCAAGATCAACAAAAGTATGGATCATAAATTGAGATATCGTAATACAGGTAGTAAGATCCTACAAATTTTGTGAAATATACACACTCAATCATTATATCTCACTCAAAATTCATAATTAGACTTCATAATCTATAAAATAGTACATCATTAGGTTTAAACACTACATCCTAGTTGCATAGGAGTAACTCCTTCCTAGTTGCTATACACTTGCAAAATAACAATCCATCTAAACCAAATAATCTTGTAAGTTAAAAATTCGTAATATGCATCAAGACCTTCAACTCCATCATTTCCATCTCCTTCACCATTGAAATCAGTCATGTCTAGATCATGTTGATGTAAAGTTTCATCCTCCTCAACTTGGAGTGGAACCAAGTTTTCATCCAATCTAATGCTTCATTTTGTCCGTGCTCATCATCCATAATCCACTCTTCATGGGATGAACAATCATCAATATTAATTTGAGTTGGTTTTCTTGTTTGCTTCTTCTGAGCTAATTTTGAATTAGTCATAACAAAAACAATATCATTCATTATGCTTTGCTTTAAGCTATTTCTTCTCTTTGTATGGACCTAAACAAATGTAGAGACAAACATGATAAGCAAGTAGTAGACTAGTAACTCTATTCTTGAGATATATTTTATCATTAACTTACCATCTCAAAGTAACTCCAATTACGTTCACATCCGAAGGAGCTACATGTCAAGCTCAATACATGAATGACAAACTTTTGGAGTTTTGGTGCTCATCATCATAAGACTCCCTCCAATTGTTGGAGTCTTTAAATTAATTGACCTAGTAGCCAAGGGATAATCAAAACATTTAGCTCCCTTTTGAAATCATCAATTAGAGTTTGTTCACCCTCATCCTAGTTATACATTTAACTAGACCTCGTTTCACTTTCAAATTTGCTTTATATTTGGGACAAAAATGCATTTGAGGGTTAAGAAAATAGTCTGGAACATGCAAAGGCCTTTGAAGTTACTTGTCCCATTTTTCATCAACAATGTTCCACAAGGACAAATAACTAATCAAAATATATTACATTGAGTTAGTTTTTTTGTTTTCAATTTCAAATTCACTAACTTAATATATGACAGTAAGATTGAATACCTTTTTTTTTACACCATTGAAAGCTTTTTGTATCTTCTCCTTAGCTTGGTCCATTACTTCATAAATGAACCCTATGGATGGTTTTTGATCCAAATCAACCAATTGAAGCACTTCAATTAGAGTCAATGCACCCTTCAAACAAGTTATGATATTCTTTAAAAAATCCTTATCTAAAACATCTTCAACTGTTTTTCTATCGTTTGGTGCAGCTAACCTTCTTGACTTCCATTCATTACTAGTAAACGTTCTAATTAAAGATCTCTTGTTCTCATGAAGACACCCTAATGTCAAGTAAGATGTAGCAAAGCGAGTAATACCCGACCTTACCAATCTCTTCCTTTTGTGAAATGTTGTAGTAAAGCAATTAGAGAAGTTCTTGAATAGTTAAAGGTAGTAATATATTTTACCTTTTGGAATTGTCTCCTAATGAATTGGGATCTTCTTCCATAATCCTCTAACATTAAGTCAATACAATGTGCAATGCAAGATGTCCAAAATAGCCTTTTCCTCTTTGCCGTCAACATTTGACCGAAAACATTGTACTTTGCTAGATTATTTGCACAACTTGAACAACATCGTCTTCTCCCACCTCTTCCACAATGTTATCCATCATGTTAAAAACTTTCTCAGTTGTTTTTTTTTTTATAGCAGATGCATCTATGGACCTTCAGTAACGCAATTCCTATCAGATTGTTCACCAGGAAGTTTATTATTGTCCTTTTCTTATCAGACCAACCATCCATCATAATCGTACATCCTGTTCACCAGGAAGTTTCTTCTTTTCTTATCAACTTTTGTTGTTTCCTACTTCATATTAAGGCTTGATTTCTTATTTAAATTTGTTGCAAATGAACAATAATTTCCCACATTTCCTTCTTCACTTCATCAGTAACACCATTGCAAGCTCCAACATCCTTTTGAGTACCAGCCACATGATGTTTCAACCAAATACACTCCCCCTATTATTACTTTTTGACTGTATTTGCATTGAAGTTTCCTAGTATTCTCAACAACTGAAATACAACGCTTCCAAGCTAAATCACTCCTATTTCATGGAGCATTTTTTGGAGCCATGGTTATAGAGGAGTTTGAAGGTAGATTTGAGTCATTTTAATGATTGGGAGTGCAAATTGGGTATGGTGCAGTGGACAAAAATAGAGGGAGAAAGATGGATTTGGCGCACTTTGGGTGCAATGCAATTTGGTTTATTATAAAGGAAGGATAGCATGGTGCGGTGCAATGGAAAAAACAGAGGTAGAAAGATGGATTGGAATGAGAGTGAGCGGAGTCTAAAAGTGAAATTAAATTACTGAAGGAAGAGCGGAAGTTTCTATGTTTTGGAGAAGGGAGAGTAACAGTCGTGACATATTTTAACCAAGGGAGAGCAGTAGTCATGGAAACAATTTTAAATCTATGGAAGAGAGGTAGTGGTATTTGCACACGATAGTAGTTTTTAATTTAAGGAAGAGAGGCAATCACGATCTCTTCAACTATGCAATTGGGCTTTGAAAGAAAAAATTTGGCTTAAGTTTCAGGTTACAAATTGGGTCATGCATCTAAACCCAATAAAAAACCCAGAAGCTTATCCAAGAACTATTGTGAGAGGTGGCACATTGTGTAGCACGAGAGGCATCGAGGATGTGAGAGGCGTCAACGCCACAAGGAACATCAAGGCTGTGAGAAGCATCGTTGCGAGTAACATTGTTGTGAGATACATCAAGTCCACAAAAGGTGTTGTTGTAGTGAGGAACGTCGTTGCAAGATGCATAAGGTTTGCAAGAAGCATTGCCATGACGAACGCCAAGGTTGCAAAAGGCACTAGGAAGGACTACATAATGAGAATTGCTGCTCCCACGCGAGTTGCGATCTACAACGAGAATCCAACACAATCGACCAAAATTGAGACTTTCAGGCAATGTGAGAAAAAGATCATAGACTCGTATGATATTACACTCTAGATCATGATTTTAACTACCATGGATACAATACATGGACGGGATATGATCGTATCCGATATGGTGACATGCTTTTTTGAAAATAATAGGATACGATACATAAAAGATACATGTTTAACAATGTACAAAAAATCTTAAAACATAATAAATATATAATTGCAACTATGTTGATTCATACAATCACATTTTTGGACATTGTCATAATAAAAGTATTAATGCTTAACCATAATAAATATATAATGCCACCCTTGTGCATTGATAAAATACTTAACCAATACCTATGTTGATTAATGCAATCACATACTTAACCAATGCTTATCCATATTTGTGTCAGTATGCAAACTTCATTGATAAGTATTGGTTTAGCATCCTAGACTATCAAATATGGATACATGACACAAATAGAAATCTCGGTACATCAGATTTGTGAGGCAATGTCCATGTTAGGATTTTTCTAGGATGTTACACTGAGGAGATTCATCACCACCGATGAGCCATGGGTTAACCATATAAGAGATCATTACACCACTTCTTACCTAAAACCTTAAAGCTTTGTGATTGTATGAGTCTTTTTTTTTATATGTTACTCAACTTTTTCATTTCTACTCAATGTGAGACTTTTAACTCATACTTCGATTTCTAACCGTCTCCCTCTCAAGTAAGTTGGGTTTTACCTTTGGTTTTTACTGCAATGAGACATGCTTGTATATGTCAACCATCTTAACACACTTCTCCTAACGTAACTGCTATTAGGTTTTATCATATCAGGACATGCTTGCCTTCATTTAAGTCGGTTGCCAAAATAAACCAGACTTTGATACCAATGTTAGGATTTTTCTAGGGAGATATACTAAGGAGATTCATCACCAATGAGACATGAGTTAGCCATATAAGTGATCGTAACCCACCTTCAACCCAAAACCTTGAAGTTTTTTGTTTATGATTTTTTTTTTTTATGTTACTCAACTTTCTTATTTCTACAATATGAGATGTCTAACTTATACTTAGATTCCTAACCGTACATCACTGTGACGGTTGCATTCTTGCTGATGGTAGATATCATTTTAGAAGATGTATTTATGCAAGTAGCTCTAAAATTGTTGGTGTTCATGTGCTGGAAAAGAATTTCAATCAGTTGGCCATTTACAGGAAATAAAGAAGTAATGATTACACGATTGGTCATGTCAAATAATGTGACAAGGGAATTGTTGAAGGAAATATTATTACTATTCCTGTCCAGTTCAATTTACTCAGCCTAATTTACTTCCATTAGTATGTATGTTTTTTTTCTTGTAATTGATGTTATAAGATTGATGAAATAGGATCTATTTTTGTTCTCATTTCTTAATGTAGGCAGCTATTCATGAATTTGTGGAGGCAGTTCGTGCATTTAGAGTTATATTTCCTGATTCCGATGAAGAGTTGGTTAAACTTGCGCAAGACTTGGTTACCAAGTTCGTATCTTTGTTTGCCAAAGGAAACATTTTTATTTACATTATATTAAATTTATATAATATGCACACTTTTCTATTGTATGTTAGGAACTTTGTAATTCTCGAGGAATATGTAAAGACACGGATATGCCCAGAAGATCTACTTGGTGTTCTTCGTAAGTAGCTGGCCTTTGCTAGTACTTCAGTATTTTCTTTGTTTGTTTTGTTTGTGTGTATGTTTATAGTTTCTGGAAAAATACTTCATTTCTAAAGCTACATGTCTTTTTACTTTCAGTACTGCATTAAATATGAGTCAATGACATTCGACCCATACCTGTTATATGATATTTAATTTTATTCAGAGAAGTAGCATTTGGTTTTTGGTCCAATTTCATTTTTTATATGCCTGGATTTTTTCTAAATTACTTGGAATTTTTTCTCTCTGAGCAATCTATTTCTATTTCTCAACGGCACAAGGTGTGTTTAGTAGGGCCTATTTACTGCTTATCAATATGAATGTGACATAAATACTGTATGGTAGAACTTATGAAATAGATTTTGATATGTTCCTAAGTAGTTTTCAGCTTATTTTAATATGCTTTCCAGGATGACTTATGAAAATAAAATTATATGAAAACAGTTTAACCATATTTATTCTTCAATTCTAGAAACAACTTATACATAAATGGTTACATGAAGCTCGTAATTAAGTGTTTTTCCCAAACCTACCCCAAATGTATTGAAAAGGTCTATACTTTTGGTGGATGTATCCTCTTTTTCTCCTTTAAGTGCTGCCTGTATGCATTCATGTGGTTTCGTCTATATTGATATCATTTATTGCAATGGAGTGGTTTTCTAATCATGTCTTTTAGATGATAATATTTGGACTATAAAGAGAAACTCGTCATCGTCTCCATTTGTATATGGCTATATATTCATCTCAGATTCTGTGATATGTATGATAAAGTTCTTGTGTAATTGAGTAATTAATCCATTGAAAACCACTATAATATTAATCACTAATACACATATGTTTTGTGAAATATTTTCAAGATGCTGATGAGTGCATTCACCTTTATACACCTCGGAACAATTTATCAAGCTACCAATTTTCAGTGGCTAAGTGAAAATTATCATCTGAAATTGTGATACCAAATAGAAAAGCTACTTCACCTTTTTTTACCCATTTACCCTTGTGCAAATTTTCAATATATTTGTCTGTCCGTATTTACCCATTTGAACTTATATATATTATTTTACTCTTTCCGTCACTTTATGAGTGTCATTTCTGTTTTTTTATTGGGGAGAGTGGAAAAAGGAAAAAAAAAGGAAAAAGAGGTAATTTGGACTGAGGAAAAGAGAGTGGGAAATGAAGAGATGAATAAAAAGTTTGTTGTTAAGTTTATTGATGTAACAAAAATAAAAAATTAAATTAATTGAGAAATACAATAAATTACCAAAACACTCTTAGTTAAAATTTAATTAAAATTAAAAGATAACTAAATATAAAATAGTTGTTTATAAAATTGAAAATAGTATAAAAAATTATTTTATAAAAATTATATTTAATTTATTTAAATAAATAATTAATGATTATATACTATCTATTTTCTACCTATCAATTTAAAAGATTAAAATATAATAAAATTAATTTAAAATTTAATTGATTTATTTTAATTTTTTATAAAATTAGTTACTAAATATTAAAATTTATTCATAAAATATTAATATTTCAATTATTTTATTTATTATTATAATATTATCTATTTTAATTATTTATTATATTACAATAAAAAACGTATATGTTTTATTTTCTTTACCTAAATATGATCAATTATATCTAAATATAATTGATTATGTTTACATAAATATAATAAAATATTTACGCATAATTGATTATATCTTTGATCATGTTCGATTTTTCAACTCGCAAATCTTTATGGTAAGTTAAGTATGAAATTTTGTCTCGTTTTCCATGTTTTAAGGTTATTGTTTTCAAGCTTTTTTAGCTTTTCTTCGCTTCCTATGTTTAACGTAGGGTTAAGGTTGTTTTAGAGAAAGCAAGAAATGTTTTAAATTTTCTCCATTTTAATAAAACATTTATAAGATTTCTTATTTTACACTTTTTCATTTCTGTGCCACAATGATTGCATATACGTAATCTAATACAAGTTTGGATGAAGAGTAAATGTTTAAATGACAAAAGAGTAATTAATAGTTTTGAAATTTGAAGAAAGCTAAATAAAAACAAAAAATCTTTTAAATTTCGATAGTTAAAAGGAAACAGGGGTAATTGTTAAACCAGTTTAAAAACTTCTTTAAATTTGTAATTACAGGAGTTATCTGGAATGATGTGCTCCTAATAGATGATGTCTTGGAGGAAGCAGCTCTCTCAAACCATTCTCTTGAGGTTATCCATTTATCTTGTTTCGATTCACCTAAGTTGTAGCTATTCATTTCTACCCTTTCGCATATGTTTAGAATATAATCATTACAAAGTTAATTTCAATCAACTAACCCTTAATATTTCCAGGCTGCAAAGGTTGTCCTCGTGTCATTTGTTAGAAGTGCATTTTCTCATCTTCTGCAAGACATCTCAGGTTAGTTCTTTGACTTGTGTTCAGAATACTTCTGATATTAGGCTTCAGCTTAAAATTTAAAATATGTTTCCCTACCGTGTTGGAGAATCAAGAAATTAAGAATCTTATTTTGATGATTGCACCAATGTGACAGATTTTTTTTTTTTTTTTTTTACAATGATCAGAAG
>Ga0099824_1010276_pt1 | contig 11134 bp, 3 predicted proteins | sample SiratrowhiteBW_FD_76837 | JGI IMG/M metagenome (GOLD analysis project Ga0099824, IMG submission 76837) | Root nodule microbial communities of legume samples collected from California, USA - Siratro white BW | ecosystem: Host-associated > Plants > Roots > Nodule | place: USA: California... | reverse complement strand
ATATATTTTTATTTTTATTTTTATGTTTTATATTTTTTATATATATATATATATATATATATATATATATATATATATATATATATATATATATATTGTTCATTGAAACTTTAAATTGACCATAAATATTGATATAATATAATCAAATACAATGAAACTAATCACATTTAATAAAAAGTTAAATTACTATAATATTATTTATTATTAATATAATACAATTAAACATAGTGAAACTAGTGGTATTTAATAAAAATACATTCGTCATTGTATTATTTATTAAAAAATAAATATCATACTACTACCTATCTTCAAATATTAAATTTTATTTAAAATGTTTATATTTTCTTAAGAAAATAAATATATATTAATTATCTAATAAAAGAGACTAGAAAATGTATTAGTCGTTAATAAAATTTTAACCTAAATAGCTATTGATAAAATGAAACTAAATAAAATAGATCTAGTTGTATTTAATAAAATATTAAATTATTTTTAATAATTTTAATTATTATAATAAGATCAAAAATTTTAGTATGGATAAATTTTGAAGTGATATAATATTATTTAAGTGTATAAGTCTTATTCTATATAAGTAATGTTGCATAAATGAAATGATTATCTTTAAAGTGACATATATTTGATGGTGAGATGATGTTGATAATGGACATATGAAGATATTTACATAGATTAATATGTAAAGATAAGGCACTTTTAAGTATGATATACGCATCATGTATATTATATGTGATATTTGTATAATATACATTGATCACATATATTATATGTGATATATGATAGTATCACTTTTTAATAGATTTGTTACTCTTCATATGTGTGTGGATAAAAACAGGTGAGATGACATTGTGATCTCAATGATTATAGTATTAAGTACAAAAGTCGTTAAGAAAAGGAATGATCATATAATTTAATCATGCAGATTAAGGTATCAAGTGGTCAAAAGTGAAAAAAGTTTGTGCACCAGGTTGTTATAAAAATAGATACATGAACTATAGTGACATAAGAAGTTGAAAATAGATTTTGATTATACTTTTAATAGACCATATATGACAAATTAGTGAGACGTACTTAATATCAACTTTCAAAAATCGAGTTTAACAAATTACATTTTATCATTAAATTTAGTTGAAGACATTAAATTTAGTTGAAGAGTCATAATTTTTTAGATAAAATAATTTAATTATAATTTGTGATGTGTACCATAATGTGAGAATGTTATGTGTGTATTCAAGAAGAAGGGTTAGTAATTATTATCATCAAAACTTCTCTTAAACAAATATGTAATGATTAGACTATTTATGTCACAATATATTTTACAAACTAAAATTATCATACCTGCAAAGCTAAACTTCTTCCTATTTTTAAATATAAAATTATTAAGAGATTTTCAAGTTTGGGTAATTTTAAAACTCTTTGAGTGAAAGCTTCATTTCGTAAAGATTATAATTTGATTATTTTTATTGAGATTATTGCTTTTGATTTAGATGGTTGAAAGGATTTGCTTGTAATAGAGTTTCAGGATTTAATACCTTGGGTTTGTATGAAGATTATAATTTGATTATTTTTATTGAAGATTATCATTCTTTCTTCCTCACATTATTTAAGTTTTAAATATGTATAGGTGATCTTATTCTATAATTTTTTTTTTATTTCTTAATTGTATTGCTTTTGATTTAGATGGTTAAAAGGATATTTGCTTATAATAGAGTTTCACAAGTTACATTATATAAGTTAGGATTTAATACCTTGGGTTGGGTTTGTATGTATATTGTTGTGTTGTGTTTGGTTTATATATTTAATTAAAAGTTAGTGTATTAGCTTAATCAAAATAATTAAATGATTCGATATAGATGTCTGATAAAAGTGAATCATTAAAATTGTTTTACTCTTACTTTTATTTCATATAATTCTTATCATTATTAAATTTATATTGTATGATTTGGAAACTTAAATAACATTGAATATACCATCGCTTAAAATTAAAAGTAATTTTTCTTAGCAAAATTGATGGATATTCAACATTAATTTTTCCTTAATTTGCATATATTAATATTTCATTAATTTGCATAAATTATTTTTTTCATTCATTTACAGAAAGTTTTTACAAATCTTTAAAAATTTAATCAATCCACGTTGAACTCAACTTATATTTTCAACAATTTCAAATTTAATAACTAAATGAATCAGATTCAAATGCAATAATTCATAAATTAAAACCCATTGACATAAAATTAAGTCATGTAAATGTATTACAAGTACAAGTGCAGGTAACAACAACCATAGACAGAAGCCTAAATGTTAATATTATTTCTATTTTATTCATTTATTCATAGTAAATTCTAGATGATTTTATTAATTTCGAAGTGCAGATTTCATGCTCCATGCTTGCAGGTTCTTCACAGTGATGTGCTCAGTACCATTGTTGAAGACAAACAAGTGAGCCTTTTTCTTTATTGCTAGTGTTGGATAAACCCTAGATAAGATGTTTGTTTTCCCTCCAACCCCAAAACTCTCAACCACTGAGTGATCAATCTGTCATCAAAATTAAATATAAAAAAATTAGGCATAGAGTATGGTTGCATTGCACTTGAGGTTCATGAATATATAATAATATAAGGTATAACATTTTATTTCCTTATAATCCCACATTTCCATTTTTAGCGCTAAACCACGTTAGTTCAAGTAGAAATAAATTTTTTATCTTTCTTTCTTAATTTAAATATGATTTTAGTTTTCATTTCAGTAGAAGTTTTAGTTACCTTTCATGAAATTATATTATATGATACCGACATCTCTTATAGTTTTTGAATAAAAATTATTTTTTTTACATTTCACGTCTCTTCTGATTTCTAAATAAACATTCAGTTTTATATCTTTAATGAATTCATATATTTTATTTTTTAATAAAGTAATAATCACTTCCTTTATTTTATTTAAAAAATATCATATATAACTTAAAAAAATAAAAAAAATAAAGTGTTAAAATATAAAATTAAAAAAAATATGAAAAAATTGAATAGTTTAATTATTATATATGTTAAAATAAAATAAAAAAATTATATTGTCTCTAAATTATACATTGTGTATAAAAATTATAAAAACTTAAAATTTTGTGATTTTTTTAGTAAAAAATAAAAAATAGCTATAAAAATTATATGATTATTTTTACATATATTTTCACAGAAGTATAAAGTATAAATAAATCAAAAAGTATGATTGTTAATATAGAATAGATGAACATTTATTTAAAAATTGGAGCAAAAATATAAATTTATTTTATTAAAATTGTAATGGGTGTTTGTTTATTTAAAGTTTACAGATCTATAGTAAAATCATATGAGAGATACTTAAATTTCGCAATAATTGAAAAATGAGCAAACTATTATGACATTTTATGAAACCAAATAGGGGAATGAGATTAGCACATACCAAACTTCTGAGAGAGAGTGTTTTATTGATGGATAAATCCACGTCCACAAAACCTGCGAATGAAGGCTTGTACACTTCTCTCTTCAAAGAGGAACTGTGAAAGAAGTGCAAAATGAAGTTATCAGAAAACATGAAAAAAAGCAAATTGGAATATAGTGGAAGACTAACCTTCTAGCATCAGAGCACATGAGAACGACATGCTTGTTTGGAGCTTTGAAAATTCTGAAGAACACAGGAGTGAACTCATGCAGTTTTTCTGAAGCCAATGTCAAAAGTCCAAACGGCCCCACCCCACCTTCAACCTTGGAACCCTTTTGTGCACATAGATTCTCTGGGTTCACCCACCTAGAATCAAATGCTTCTGCCTTGTCCAAGCTTGAGAAGGAGAAGGTAATTTCCACATCACACTGCATTCCAAAACTCAATTTCATTCATTGCATGTACATTTAAAACTTAAACTAATTATAATTAGGAGAATATATAGCTTTACCTGAGCTGCAGTAATCCCTTTAACTTTAAGATAATCTCCCTTTTTAAGCTTCCGGTTGCTTAGTTTAACTTCTTTCTCTCTAAGACTGTTTAATTCCTCAACAGGCCATTGCACCAATTGCCTCCCTTCAGAATCAAGCCAAACAGTTCTCGGAATTGACTGAAATTACAAAACAAAAAGTGTGTTAAGGAATTCCTGCTTAACATAAACATATGATTATAATAGGTTACCTGAATTCCTGCCCATCCTTTCTTCACATCATCTTCTTTGGAATCCGATTCATTGGCCCATGCCCACAAAACCCTTCTATTCTTGCTTGGGTCAAAGAATGATTTGGAAGCATAAAAATTTCCATAATCATATCTCAGACCGCCCCAACCATCCTCTGAAGTGTTATCCGGGATATACTTATCCTTATTCCTAAAATACGTTCCAATTGTGTAGTACTCATACCTAGTTTTGTCAAGACTATTCTTAAGAACATGCTTAACGCTATTCCCATCACTGGATATGTCTAACCCGGTTTTCCCTTTTAAAGAAACCGGATAAAAATCCGGGCACTCCCACGTGCCCGTGGACGCGGCCGAATGGATCGGGTGCTTGGCCCGGATCCACTTCAGAAAATCCTTGCTCCTGTATAAATAGGCCATTCCTCTATTTTTCCTGCTGCCGCCGATCAGTATCCTCCAATGTCCGTCCTCACTCCACCATGCAGTGGTGGGGTCGCGGAACACGCTGGCATTGATGGAGCGTTCGGGCTTGATGATCGGGTTAAAAGCTTTGGGCTTTACCCATTTTCTTAAAAACGGGTCGGATTTGTTTTGGGGTATGGCGTATAATTGGACCTCATTGCTGTGTTGGTCGATGACTCCGGTGTAAAGAAGCACCGGTCCTTTACCCGGGAGTACGGTGGCTGACCCGGACCAGCACCCGTATTTGTCATACGGGTTGGATGGGTATAAAGCGGGTTCAAGTTCTTTCCAATTGATGAGATCCTTTGACACTGCGTGGCCCCATATAATGTTACCCCAAACAGCTCCTTTTGGGTTGTATTGGTAAAACAGATGGTAGACTCCATTGTAGTACATGGGACCTGTGATATTCAGTGTTGAAAAGGGTTATTTCATGATGGTATAAAAGAAGACATGGATCATTGTTAGAAATTATACACCCTTTATCCTAAATTCATGACCTTCATAAGGTATTAAGAAAAAGTTAGTTTTTTTATTAAAAGAAAAACATTAGTTAATTTAGCTAATAACATTCAAATTATTTATAATTATAGTATTTTTTTTCATGAAATTATCTTTTAATAGTTAATGTATGGAGAGGGGATAATAGTAGTAAAGTTTGAATTTTTAAAATTAAATTCTTCAAATTTCCAGTCTTTATAAGGGAGATAAATAGACAGTTCATATTGATTATTATTTATGAACTATAATTATTAAGATATTTTGGTATAAATAATTAATGAAATGGATCATTAGAAAAATTGTTATAAAAAGGATAAAAAAAAGTTTCAGAATAATGTATTATAATTTGTATATTCTTGACGTAAAAAATTGTACAATAATCGAAACATAAGAGAAAAAAAAATACAAGATAAAATGGTTGGTGTGAAAAGAAAAATAGTTGTATGAAATTTATTAAAGATTATAAAATTTTCTATATCTTACATTTTTGATAAACAATATTTATAGTTCCGTAGATTTTTATCAACTTTAACTAATATAAAATAATGTATTATTGGAAAATATTGGATTTATTTATTAACCTTCTTTATAAACAATAACTTAATAAATGTTGATCACAGATTGAAATAACATATACAAGAAGGAAGAATTGGTCAAAGTGAAGGGAGAAGTCACTCACCATTTGGATCTGCATGTGGAAGATTGATAGATGCATGTGCACCCAATTTTCACCATGAAAGAATCAGAAAGCAAAGAATATCAGCACTCCATCATAAAAAAAAATGTTTTAAGACTGAATCGTAATTAAGGTGAGTAGGATTGAGCAGAAGAAAACGATCCAGTTATGATAATTATCAATTAGGAAATTAATATGAGGAAACAATTTTCTTACAGTATATAATAACAATTTAATCGTTTCTTATATATATGCATATTATATATCATGGTATTCTGCAGGGAAAACAATATGCACATTTTATCACAAAGTTCAATTATTAAATAAACTCGATCTTTAAAAAATAGAACTTTCCTAATCATAATTTCTTAAGTTATAAATCTAAAATTATATTTAAAGAACCGAATTCTTGGTTGCCTATAGACGGACAAACATTATTAGTTGACTAAATTAATTAACAATATGCATACCGTTGCCTAATTACATATGCATGCCTAGGTTACGAAACTATTTTACATTTTAAGTGATAATGTATTTTGTTAATTGATTTAGTTTAACTAATATATAAAGGCAACAATGTTATATTTTATGTTTAATAATAGTGGAATAACTAGTTTATATTTTTATAAGTATTATTGATGATTTTTACTATTCTTGCTATTTAAGTTTGTTTATCAACGTGACATAAAATTAATTATTAACTAATATATATATATATATATATATATATATTGAATAAGTTTACACCCTGCTAAACAACATGAGCTACACCCCTTTAACAATTATGAAAATTATTAAACCACTCAATTATTTTGCAGCTTGCCAATACTTAAATAATAGAACAGAAAGAAAACGAAAACTGGTTAAGAAAATTCAGGGTTTGTTTCAGATAACGTTTTTTAAATAGTTTTCTTTCCATAAATAAATATAGAATATACTTTTTTCTCGTTTTTAAATTGTGTACAAAATAATGCAAACAACATAAATCATTGAAAACAATAAAGAAAAAAAAAAGGAGTTGATACTTTTACGATTATGTTTAAAATATAAAATATTTTGTTAAACCAATTAAGTATTTAAGTCCACAAAGAAATAACATATTTGTAAAGAATAAAATAATGTCAAATACATCTCAATTCATAAAATAAGTAGGAACATGATAGGGGGAAAACAAAAACGTAGAACTTATTTTATGAATATGAAAATAATTTAAGCTAGAGGAGAATAAATTGTGAACCAGGATAAGTTTTGCAGTGAGATAAGACACAGCATCTGCATGTGCTCTCTGAGTAGCCTAATACCAGCATGTTAATTTGTACACATTTTCATCAATATGATAACATAGCAAACCAGTTTGTAAACCTAAATGGTACGCAAGAATGAGGTAAGATTAAAAATGACCAATTTATATTTATGAAGCATATTATAAAATTTTGGGACACATGTTATTTTCCATATTAATGAAAATGAGTCCTTCATCTCTATGTGTCAGTGGTCCATCACAAAAAGATTGGCAACGTGGAGGCTAAGCAAGAAGGTTCCAGCACCTTGATGGGATAGGCCACTCCCATTTCTAAGCATTTTTTCAGAAAGTGTCCAGTTCTTTTAAGTATTATTTACAATGTTCTCGAATAATTAGCTAAACTAGAGTTTTATTTCATTAATTTGTATAATAATATGTATCAAATTATTGGGTGAAACTTGAAATTCTGGATTGGGGTTGATGATGGTTAAGAGTAGATTTGATATTATAGCACAAAAGTGTAAGAGATAGAAAAAGGTGAAATATGCAGTAAATGCATGCAACATCCATTTTCTCCCTCTTACAATGGCATGCATCTTTGTAATTGAAAAGGAAAGCCCACAGTAAACGTTAACTTTCTTTTCAGTTTTGGCACAAATATATTCAAGCACCTAAGTAGGTGCACAAAAGTTTAATACCATATCAATGTTACTATCATCGTTTTTCCAACAAAGTCTGACATTCTAAGCCACTACAAAACTATTCCATAGCAGAGTCTTCCAGATACTCAAATCCACACTACACCGCACTAAAGCACTAGTTAGCTTCATGCATGTGACTGTGTCCTACAAAAGAGTTTTGCTTGCATGATTGTAGAATTAACTACAAGGGCATGCAAAAGGCACTAGAACACAACTTTGCTTAGGTTCATATTTTTAATACAATAATTTCTTTCTAAGCTTCTAAACAAAACATGCTCTCACACCTCCCCAGTTATTGTTTTCCCAAGTTAGTCAAGAACATTAATAAAACTTCTATATAATTATAGTCGGTTTCTTTTACAAATTTAATACAAATTAGAAACTTTATATTCGACACAAATCTATATTAAGATATTAATACACTCTAGATGTTTCAAGTAAATTTGTCAACTTAAATTAATTTGTTAAAATAAAATTTTAGGAATTTTGTTTTAGCAGACAAGTATGTTCCGCAAGTTGTTTTGGGGTAGTGAGGAAAATTGATTGCAGTTTAAATGAAGGGTAAGAAACTGTGAAGTTTACCGTTGATCCAGTTCCTACGAGGTTGAAAATGGTATGCAGTTCTGTGAAGTTTGCTCACAGAACGCACTGAAATGGATTGGAGACCCGGGTATATGTTGTGAAACGCTTCAACGCCATCGTTACATATCACAGAAAAGGAGCAAATTATTATCATGGTAACACAAATGGGAAGAGCCATTAGAATGAACCAAGAAACAATGTGTGAAGAAGAAACTGTGAAGGGCAAAGGTACCTATTGATGGTATTTATAGACTGAAAAAGGTGAAGGTGTAGATAAAATTAGGCCATGTATAAACACTTTTGATACTAACTTGTTTCATTTGGTATCATTAAAATCAAAATTCATTTAGTCTCAAGAAATATGATTCGAAATTTATCTTTTAGTTTAAAATTTTATTAAACAATTAATTTAAATTGATTTATATATGTATATATATGTTGGACTTGAAGGATGAAAGTAAATCAATTTTTCTATAAAAATAAGTAAAGTCCATTTTGATGATGATATTAAAGATATAATGTTTGTTAAAGTTTTTATTACAGGTGTATGTGAGTCTCACGTAAGGAAGTTTACAAATGCACATAGTTTAATACGTAGCTTACTTTCAGAAAGGTCAAAATGGTTTTCAAAAAGATCTTTATTCTAGTTTAATTGATTAAGCATTTAGTAATCAAGTAATTTGTTCTTAAACATGTCCTTTTTTTAATTGATTGATTAATAAAAATAACAATTGACTATCTTGTTCATCTTGTTAAACATTGCATATAGATAAACATGTTTTTACCAGAATTATTCAATTAATAAAGATATAGTTGACTCATTTAATAGTTTTCTAAAAATAAAAAATAAGAACACTTTAATTAATTAATAATTTATTAAAAAAATAATGATATCTGGTTGAAACTATTTTTTCTCTTTAAATAATCGACTGCTAACTTTAACATAATTGATTATTTATAATAAAATTAGATTTACATCAAGTTTCTAAAACTTTACAAATTCAACCTTTCACTAACACTTTTAAAAATATTTTAAATATACCATTTCATCTATTCACCCGAGCAATTTTCAAGTTGTTTCAATAATTAATGTATTAAGAATATTTTGAATAATTTATTAAACTTCTTATTTTTAACGATTTTAAAAAGGTTATGTATTAAAGTTATGAAAGCACTTGTAAATACCTTTGTAGTAAAATTTTGATAATATTTTTTCATTCTTCTGATTGATTTCTGATTTAGAGACTTAATTCTACTTGTCTCCAAATATGACCTAAGACATATGCTCATTTATATCTTTACAAAGTCTTTCAAAATACATATATATATATATATATATATATATATATATATATATAATTTATACAAAACTAAAAAGAAAGAAAAAAATCCTAGTGATTCATAATTGAGGTTTCATTTTTTTCTATTCTTTTAGTTATTGGGTTTTGTGGTTGAATGATTTCATCAATTATGCTTTTAAGTAGAAGGATTATATTGTGATTATTAATTATAACTCTTAAACCAATAATAAGTATTTGATCTAACAATTAATATTAGAATGAAGGTCATGAGTTTGATTCCTATTAAAATAATTACTAAAAAAGAAAAATATTATTGTAACCTATGAAGCCCGGACACTGACACGGATACGGATACGACACGGACACGGACATGTAGACACGTGTAGTCTCTAAAATATAGGACACGGGGACACGGATTTATATATTACATCACTATTAATTTCAATCAAGATTTATGTATTAAACAACTATCTATAAACAAAGTTAATCAAATATAATAAAAAGATAGATATAATTTCTTTATCTAAAATCTAAAAATTCAAAAGAAATATGTATAATCTAAATATTCTTATATATAATATTTGTATCTTATCTTTATAATAAGTTAACGAGTTTTTAAGTGAATTATTGTATTATTCTCTTTTAAAATTATGTAAGAACAATGTTAAAATTGTTAAATATTTTAAATATTGTCTTTTGTACTGGACACTTCACTAATACGTGTCGTACGAGTGTCGTACGGGTGTGTCAGTGGATATGTCACCAAAAATGGAGTGTCGGAGCTTCATAGATTGTAACTGATATTAATTATCTCATTATGAAGGCTAATGAATCAAGTCAAAATGGAATTTAAAAGGTTTATAAACTTGTTTTAAAATCACTAAATGACTTAGTGAATGTCTAATTGGATTTGCATAGAATTTGTTTTTTCAAAAACACATTTAAATATTATTTAAAATCTTCCTTTCTTATAACCTAACAATTTCTTTTAAAAGATGATTTTTTTTAGGAAAAAAAAACTTCAAATTGAATGAATCAATATAAAATAAGTATTATAACATTTTCTTTTACATATTTACGTTCTGATTTCTAAGTATTCTTATAAGTTTTGTAAAATTATTTTAAAAGAAATTTGAACTAGTAAATGTTGATTATTAAATAACATGTCCATATCACTTTTCCTACTAACATTGAAAATTTTTAAAACTTTATTGAACTCATCTTTTTACTAAGGTTAAAATTTTCATAAATGATTACGATAATTTGTTGTCCAAAGTATGTGATTCATTATTTCATAGGTATTCAATTTATTATCAAAATAGGTACATTTAATAGAAAGATATAGTGAAAATTTTCAAATTATTCCTATTAACATTGCCACGATCTAAATTTTATGACGGATGGAACTTTATAAACATCACACATGTTCTGTGATTTAAATCACTTAATATATATATATATATATATATATATATATATATATATATATATATATATATTT
>Ga0099824_1010273_pt1 | contig 11134 bp, 6 predicted proteins | sample SiratrowhiteBW_FD_76837 | JGI IMG/M metagenome (GOLD analysis project Ga0099824, IMG submission 76837) | Root nodule microbial communities of legume samples collected from California, USA - Siratro white BW | ecosystem: Host-associated > Plants > Roots > Nodule | place: USA: California... | reverse complement strand
TCGCTCTTAGAAAAGTTTTATCTCATTCAAATACAAATGAAAAATCTCTAAACATGTTGATAAAAAGTTCTAGAAAGTCTCATGATAAGAAAGGAATAGGTTGTGATCAAAATAATGCATCATTTAGTTCTTCGATTGTACATCCTATTTCTGCAGGAACCTTCAATGATAAATCTTTGAGGAAAACTAACATGAAAGGACCCAAAACAGTGTGGGTACCAAAAGAGAAAATTATTCCTCTTACAAATATATTAAATCCAAACAAGAAGACTCAAATATTGGAATCGGGAAAGTGGATGCCCACTATTCATAAAGGTAAGAAATTCCACATTCCCATAATTGAGAGCCAAGAGACAGAGCGACAAGAGAAAAAGATGAACAAGATTTGTTGGAATGGTCAAATAAGGATGAGACATTTATATTTTACTAACAAAGATTCATCTAAGATTAGAAGGTTTGTCCCGTCTACAAGATAAGTATTTCTTTTTACTTGCATTTGTTACTCTATATATTTTACACATTAGATGGTATAATAAAATTTACATGTATTTGATGATATGTAAGGTGTCATGTTTTTTGCATAGTTTTATATTTGATTTGCATTATTTTTGTTTCTTCAAATTTGTTTTATTTTATTTATAAAACATGTGTGTTTTTAGCACATTGAAATTAAACATCATTTTATAAGAGATCGTGTTTAAAAGGGTACCATTGATTTGCAATTTGTCTCAATTGATGAACAATTAGCAAATATTTTTATAAAACCCCTTGTTGAAGAACATTTTAAATATTTAAGAGAACTTTGGGGTATGATCTCAATTGAATGATGGAAAATATCAATTGGCTTAAACTCATTGCATCAAATATTTTCATTTGTATCTATATTTGTTACTTTTATTGCATAATTCTTTTAAATCATATTTTCTTGATGCATTTATAAAATTATATTTAAAAAAAATATGATTCAAAGTATGGTGAAAATTTGTTCTCTTTTCTTAATTAATTCATGTCGTGCATTTTTTAATTTTAAGAGTCTGAGCTGTAATTTCTCTTTACCAATTTACACACCTAGAAAATCTCAATTGGTTTGTCTTTCTCATCCAAGTTGTTCTGTTATTCAAGCTAGAAATTCACATAAGATGAGCTCCCCAAAATAAGAAAGAATTTTGTTCCCTCACCTGTTAATGATTTAACCATACCCAAATTTAAGTGAAGATCATTCCAACACTTGTTGAGATGAGTATGTACAAGAACCATAGGATTTATGTGTTGAAGATCAAGGTTAGTGAGCTAGAGTTTGAAGTCATCCAAGTCTATCCCTAACACATAACCACTTAGAATCTTTTTCAACATCTCCCTGCAACAGTGATGATTTTTTTTTAAATTAAGTCCAATGTATGGCAAATAATTAAGAAAAATGATCAAATCTATTTTTGCAAATAATATTGAGCAGTATTGGATTTGTTTTACAATTCTATGTTTATGCCGTTGTGCATTGTGCATGTTTTTCATCAAATAAAAATCTTCCGTTGTTTAATCTCTTGATATTATTGAAATTATTTGTTCTTAAGGCTTGTAGTTTTTTCATCATCAAAAAGGGGGAGATTGTTGAACATTAGACGGTCTAAAGTCCCTTTAAATGATCCAATCATTTGATAAAATTTTGATGATAACAAAACTCAAGTATACATTTATATTTGATGACTTATATACATTGTTCAGTTAACATTATTATTATTAAAGCAACAAACACATGATCCATGAAGAGATAAGTTTTCTATTATTTACTTTTATGATATTGATTTGGTTTAAATTGATTTTATAGCATGATGTACTTTAACGTTCAAATTTGTTTATAATGGAAATTATCCAAATTATTATAAATTATTTAGATGTGATTAATTGATTTTGTATCATATTGTGATTTAATGTTCAAATTTGTTCATAATGGAAATTATTCAAATTATTATGGAGTATTTAGATGTGATTAATTGATTTTATATCATAATGTGCTTTAACGTTCAAATCTGTTCATAATAAAAATTATTCAAATTATTGATAAGTATCCCAAATATAATTTCTCTAAGTTATTTTAAATTATTTCTGATACAGACTTAATCAAGTTTAATGCAATATGAAAATTAGAGAAATATTTCTAGTTTGAGCTCCATACATCAGAAAGTCAAGATTGCTCTGTTCAAGCATCCCTACGGCTAGTTTCTAAAAAGCTACATATAGAGGAGCAATTTCAAGTTGAAGAATATGAAGCAAAAAGAGAAATACATCATATAATACATTGAAGAAAATATACTGAGTGTCTATTGGAAATTTGCTATTGAGAGCATATAGAGTTTGGGTTGTGTGAAACTATTGTTTAATTCTTCACCGTTGTGAAGTAAACACTTGTGAGCTTTCATTGTTCTCTCTTTTGAGAGTGTTTCTTTAATTCTTGAGTGATCTTGATCTCAGGGGAAGATTGAGACTGGTATAACCTGGAGAGGTTTGTACACTTGTGATAACCTAGAGAGGTTTGTGTACTTGTTGTAACCTGGAGAGGTTTGTGTACTCGTTGTAACTATTGACTGAATAGTGGAACCTCTTGAACGGTTTGTTCAAGGGAGAACTGGACGTAGCCCAAGAGATTAGGGTGAACCAGTATAAAACTGCTTTATCTATGATTATATATTTTTACCTTGGTTGGTGGTTTCTATTTATAGCAAATTGAGTTCAGGCTCCATTCAACCCCCTCTTCTGGAGCCAGCTGTTCCTAGAATATTATCATTATATTTTTCAAGCTTGTTTTTTTTTTCTTTTTTTCTTTCTTCTTTCTCTTCTCTTCTTTCTTTTTCTTCTTTTTCTCTTTTTTCTTTTTCTCTTCTTTCTACCTTTTTTCTTTAATCTTATTTTCTCCTCCTCTTTCCTCTTTATGTTTTCTATAAACATTTTTTTGTAATTCAATTTTCTTTATTTTTCTTATAAGCTCTTTTACTTTTTCTTTGATTTTCTTTTCTTACAAGTTTCTTTTCTCTTACTATAAATTTTCTTCCTTTTTTTTTAAAGTTCTCTCATTTCTTCTTTAAGCTTCTTAGTGTTCTCACTAGAAAGCAATGCCAATTTTCTTTCCATAAAACTCTTCAAATTATGTTATTAGTCTAAGTTTACTAATAATGGTAAATGTACCGATCACACTGTAAAAAGTAATAAAATTATCGTTTTTCTCAAAGGATTTGTGTAGTATAAGATAGTAAATATAATTATAATAAATTCATATTTAAGAACAATTTCATAATTTGATGTTATGTGCAGAAAATTAAAAGTAATTAAAAGAATTATCTATATTTTTATCAACAATTGAATGCCAAAAAAATGATTAACAATAATATGATGAACTTGTCAGGGTTAAATCTCACCAATCTTCACTCTCGTGTACTAAAACATTTACTTTCTTTCCTATCATTAATCAATGTCAACTCACAAATGTACTCACCCCCAATTTCTCAACAGATGAACCTAAGATTATCTATTAATCATCAATTGCTTGATCAATTATATAAATGAACCTTGCATTCGCATAAGGGTCTTAAGGTAACAATTAAATTATGCTCTATTCTTAGACATGAGCTTTCATTCGATAATTTAATTCAAATATAGATGTAAGAGATATTTTCCAAAATCAATAATCGAGTGATGAATGAACACAATAAGCACTATGTATAGAATTAAAATAATGATATAATGAAAGAAAATACATAAATATTTAAAACATAAACGATTACATGAGAGTTCAAAAACATTTAACTTAACTCTGATAATAGAAAATTTAGCTCCTCAAAGACATAAGAATACTAAACCTTACAAAAGAAATGTGAAATACAAAGAAGACTCCATAATAAATACTAAGACTATCTTCTAAAAGTGAATTTCAATCTTCAATAGCCTAAGATACAAACCCTAGAGCGAAAGGTTTATTAATTAAACTCTAAATTTTTACATCCAATTTCTGAAGCCCAACCTATGTCGAACCTAGGTGATGTGTGTCAGATGAATTTCTCTAGCTTTTCTCTCAAGTTCTCTTATGTCAAGCTCAATTTTGTTGAGTCGGACTTTGCTTCTTTTGCTCAAAATTTTCTTCTTTATCTCACTCATTCAAGGCTTCAATCCTCTTTCTTCTCAAATTCAATTAGTCACTAATTTTTATAGTTTAAAATTTGCTTTTTATTTCAATAGCCAAAAAAAAAAAAAAAATAAACAACATTACAAGGAATACGAAATAAATAAATTCAAAAATCATTTCAAATATTCTCCCCTGAATTTGAATGATACTAAGTTCCTGATAGAGCTAATTTATATCATTAATCCTTTTTTCATGACAAAAATAAATACTTTCTATATTTAGAACTTCTTTAATTCTCAATTTTATTTACTTTTTGTTAGTAATTGACTTTGAGAGTCAAAATAAGGATTTGATATTAATTTAAGCTTTTTTTTGGTGAAATTAACCAAGAAAACATTAAGGATTGAAGTCTTAAAGAAGTGGGTAAAAGAAGAAAGAAGTGGGCAAATAAAGCCAAGCACAGCTCAGCGACATGAGCCCAGCTTGGGAAAACCTGAGAGCAAGTGTATGAAAATTTTCTTGGCATAGGTTGGGCTACAAAACTAAAACAATAACAGAATTTTATTTATAGTTGCCCTGAGTTTGGCACGAGTGTCAATTTTATAATTTTATTTAACAAGCTTTCGAGTTAGGGTTAGATATCTTTTACGACAGCTGAGAACGAAATTCACTTTTGGAGACATTCTTAGGGTTTATTTGGAGTGATCTTCTTATTCTATCATTCTTCTTGTAATGTTTGGGTTCCTCATGCCTATGAGGAGCTAAATAAATTATTGTTGGGGTTAGGTTAAAACCTTTCTAAAATATCATGTAATCATATTTGGGCTTATATTATGTCTTATCATAATTTTTTTCTTTCAGTACATCAGTATATTAATTCTAAGTTTATGCTTGTTGTGTAAATCTATAACTCGATCATTGATTCTTAAGAGTATTGAAAAAATATCCTTTGAATATTAAACTCAATTAATTTACCAAATGAAAGCTTTTGTCTAGGAATATAGCATGATTCATTTGTTGTCATTAACATCCTTGCATGAATGCAGGTTTCGTCTATACAATTGAAAAAGGAATTGACGGTTAATAGATAATCTATAGATTCATCTGATAAGGAATCGAGTTTTAGTAATATTGTGGGTTGATATTGATTATTGATAAAAAAAGAAGGTAAGTTTTTTTATGCATGAGAGTGAAGACTGGTGAGATCTAACCCTAGCAAGTTCACCATATTATTGTTAATCCTCTTTTTGCCTTTAATTTTCATAAAAGTACAAAATATTCTTTTGAATTGTTTTAATCATTGCACTTATCATAAATTTATGAAATTCTATCTAAATCTGAATTTAATAAAATTGTTTAAATTGTTTTATATTGCAAAAGTCCTTTGGGAAGAACAATAATTTTATTACTTGCTACATTGCGACTGGTGTACTTGTCATCATCGTAAAAGTACGCTAACATGTTTTAGGCGTTGTTGTCGGAGATCTGTTTTTCAATATATCACAATTGTTCTTTTATAATTTTTTAGATTTAAATTGATTTTATTTTTAATTTATAAACTAAATTGTGGTTTTAGGGTTTTCTTTTCTTTTTTATCTAAAGGTCTATACCGTACCAGGAGAACAATTTCTTTAAAGTCACTACTTGTAGTTCTAGAGATCGAAAGAACTTTAAGAGGAAATTTGTTTGATAACAAAAGACAAGGAAACCCTAGTCAACAAGTTGTTCAATCATCATCTTCTCAAAGTCTGTAACTTTTTCAGGAAGCAGAGATGGGAAGAAGCAAATTGGACACATACACAAAACCAAAGAAGGACTATAGGGGATTCAATTGCTTATGTGAGACCTAGAGTTTTCACAAGCATTATGTGAAGCCAACCATGAACAAGAAAATTGTTGAAATGAAGTCTACTATACTATAACTAATAAGTTCTCATCAATTTTCTGGTTTGGATCATGAAGACCCACATACTAATTTGTACACTTTTTATGAGTTATGTGGTTCAGTGGGTGTGACAGGAGCAGATGAAGAGACACTTTTCTTGAGGTTGTTTCCATTCTCATTAACAGGGAAAGCAAAGGTATGGTTACAATCGTAGCCTAATCAAAGTTTGACCGGTTGGAAGGATGTGTAGACAAAGTTTAAGGTTTGTTTCTTTCCACCATCCAAGAATATAGAGGCAAAATCTGCTATTGCCACATTTGTACAAGGTGTTAATGAACTATTATGCGAAGCCTCGGAGAGATTCAAGGCTCTATTGAGAAAATGACCTAATCATGGGTTTGAAGTGGAGATGCTGGTGCAAACATTTTGCAATGGCCTTCAAGATCATACCACGATGATTCTAGAATCTTCTTTTGGTGGATCAGTTCTATTGAAGACTATAGAAGTAGCCATCACTATCATTGAATCTATGGCTTCTATTGATCTGAGAGGTCATCGTGGGAGGACACCTGTGCATCAGAAGAAGGAGTGCTAGAATTGAATTCACAATATGCAGTTTTGGCTCAACACAAACTTCCTTCCGAGCAGATTGAAACCCTAAATCAGTAGATGGCAAAATTTTCCCGACAAATTCAGGCCATACAACTTACCAATGTTCTTATTGAACCTGTCATAAGATTTGACTTTTGTTAAGGAATATGTGCTAATGGATTCTGTCAGAAGTTAACTATATGTAAATCAAGGGAGACAACAATTCTCCAACCACCCTTTTCCAAATTTCAACCAAGAGTGGAGACAAAATAATGTTAACTTTGGAGGCAAGCAAGATGGAGCTTCAGGCAGTGGAGGCCACCAACAACAATTCCCACCATTATATGAAAGGGTAAACAAATTGGAAGAAACTTTTCAACAATTTATGCAACAATTCCTTTAGAATCAAAAGAACATAGATGTGTCATTGAGAATTTAAAGGTGCAAGTAGGACAATTAGCAAAGCAAATTGCGAAACATCAAAGTGGATCATTCTCTACCAACACCCAAGTGAACCCCAAGGAGCAATGTAAATATTATCACTAGAAGTGGGAAGGAGTTAGAGTTGAGTGATGTGATCGATGAGAGTGAGTTGATTGGGAAAGAAAAAAAGAAAAACTGAGAGAAAAGAAGGTAGAAAAATAAAAAATTGAAAAAAATGAAAAAATTGAAAAAAAGAAACAATTGAAAAAAATAAAAAGATTGAAAAAAGATAAGAGAATTCCTTATCCTCTTATACCTTCAAAGCCAAATAGAGAAAAGAAATTTGTGAGATTTAAGGAAATTTTTAAGCAACTACATAGCCTTTTTCAATAGCCAAGGAGAGAATGCCTATGTATGATAGGTTTATGAAGGATGTGTTGAATGAGAAAGAAAAATTAATTGAAGAAGAAAAACTTGAGTTAGATGTTAATTGCAGTGTACTAATCTAAAAAAAATTGCACTTCAAATCTGAAGACCCTGAAAGTTTTAATATTCCAGTGACAATAGGAGAATCATCTATGAGTAAAGCATTCCTAGATTTGGAGGCTAGCCTTAATTTAATGTCTCTGTCTATGGTGAAAATGATTAGCGATTTGACAATTAGACTTACCAGAATGACATTGCAACTTGCTAATAGATCCATCAAAATTTCACATAGAGTAGTGGAAGATTTGCTGCTAAGGGTGGGAGAGTTTACTTTTCCAATTGATTTTGTATTGATGGAGATGGAAGAAGATAAAAAGGTTCCTCTAATTCTTGGAATATCTTTCATGGAGACTACGAAGATTGTAATTGATGTGGACAAGGGAAAGATGAAGATTGGTTCACAAGATGAAGAAGAAATTTTTGATATTTTTGAAACTCTAAAAGAATGTATTAAGATTGAAGCCAATCATGTGGTAAGGAAGAAAGAGATGTTTCAAGCCAACAAGTAAGAATATGAAGATTTGGATGGCTACAATTTGCAAACTTTGTTCAAAATTGAAAGAGTTTATCTAAAGTCGAAAGATGAAGAGTTGCGACGTGGATTACTTGTCACAATTGGCACTTCAAAGAGTAAAAACATTTTTAAAAAATGGGGAATTAAATTGGCAAATCCTTGGGTGATCAAGAAGATTAGAGCAAATGGAAAGATTAAGATTGAAAACCCATACTCCAAAAGGGTGAAGACAGTCACCAAGGGGATGATACAACTCAAAGTTCCTTTATCTTGATAGAGCAACGTGTCAGGCTCGTGACGTTAAACAAGCGCGCTCTAGTAGGTTGCCCAGGATTTTTAGTTTTTAATTTTGCTTTATTTTTTAACAATTTTGGTTTTGAGGTGTTTTGGATTGTTAATTTTTTGTTTTAGGTTGCTTTGGATTGTTTAAATTTTTAATTTGTACATTTTTAATTTTAGTTTTGTTCATTATGCATTTTAGAGGATAGGAAATTTTGTTTGGAATAATAGCACTCACGCCCAACTTAGCCACTTGGGCCTGACGTTATTAAAGATAGGTACTCTCGAGTTGGAAATATGTCTACGCAACACCCTGGACCTTGGACAAACAGGAATAGGTGCTCTTTATCTTTAGTTGCAATTGGGTCTGACTCAATTACATGAGCCTAGCCCAAGTTCTAGAAAAAATGGTTCTTTAAAGGACCTTGTTTTAACCTAAAACTCACTCTCAAATATTTTCTTTGCAACCTAAAAGTGTCACATTGCATTTTATTGTTATTGTGTGCTAGGATTTGAACTCTTTGATCTTTCTAAATTTTGGTTTTGAAGCTACTTCAAAGGAGATAAGTTTTTCTAATGATCTTTATTTAGATAGTGAGTAGAATTTATTTTGCACTGTTAGTTGTTAATGTTAGTTGGTTTGGGTTTGTATCTGTGGGATATTGCTTTGTGTTGGTTATGCAAATTGTTTTAGGTGATTTTATTGAGCATTAAAACTATAATTTTGAAATTTCATTCTCTAAGTCCGACCTATGTTTTGTGCGCCCAGCTTAGCTGCCCAAAAAGTCAAAAATGGAATTTGAGCCCGACGGAGGATACATGCACCCGACTCAACTTCATATTTTCCAGTTTCCACTTTTTTTTTTAAATTGTGTTATTTTTGGATTGAATTGTGTGATCATCTTTTATTATTTTATATTTGTTAGATTGTATGAATGTTGTCTTATTTAAGAAATCTAGACATGTCTTCCAGGGCCAGAAAAGAAAAGAGCAGATGTATTCTAAGAGCTTCGTATCTCCACTTCGTGAGAGGCAATTTACTTCTATGGAGGATAGGAGATTGATTACGGAGAGGAAGGTTAGATTGAGTCTTGAGAAAGTACTAGAATTTTAGGCAAAGTTGAGAAGGAGGAACTGGCCCTAAATAGGAGTTTACACAGAGCCTGTAAAGATTGTAGTGGCTAAGGAATTTCATGTCAATGCTTTGGTTGAAGAAGGGTCAACCCCTCCATACACTAGCTAGGTGAGGGGGAAGATGTTTTTTTTTTTTTTATGTTGCTAATATCAATGCCTTCCTAGGAATTAATGAAGGAAATAAGCCTTCTACTTTGAATTAATTTTTAACTTATATTCAAAGTTTCTCCTTCATCCCTCAATCTCGCCCATCTTCAATTCAGGTCCATGCTCTGCTACATCTAATGTTCAACCTGTTCTGTTTGTGCCTTCTACTTTGCTCTGCTGCATCTAACGTTCAATCTGTTCTATTTGTGCCTTCCACGTTCTGCAGTTTCTCAAGTTTTGTGTGTTGATCTACGACATTTAGAATCTGAGGTTCACTTTGTTATTAGGTTTTTTCTTGTATTTATCTTCAATTTTCTCAAATTTAAAACTCAATTGGTTCTTCTTAGCTAACAAATCAATGATTTATTGTTTCTATTTTTGCATTTCCTCAAATCAATCAAGGAATTGCAAATTGAGAAGACTATGCGTTTTTTTTCCTGATTGCGGGTTCGTGAAGGTAAGTTTCTATGTCAATTCTGCTCCGCAATGTACTGTAATTGAGACAGGTGATGATGCAACTTTGATTCAGAGTTTTTGCGATATGTAACTTCTACGGAGATCATTAATTGTATTTTTTTTTACTTCTGATTGTGGTTTGTGTGTGTTTTGTTGTTCACACATTCTTTGTTGGGTTTCCTGGTTTTGCATGGCTTGGATTTAACTTGTGAAATGATATATCTTAAGTTGAGCTTGTATTTTTCAGTTATGTAGTTCTTTCAGAGGATTCTTTAGTTTTCTCATGTTCCCAATAGACTGAAAAATCTGGTGTTCACTTCGACTGAATTAATCAGTTCTAAACTCTTGTATGTTTAGTCAGTTGGATTCACTGGTGTGGCTGGTTTCACAGTTGCTGTTCTATGGTTAATTTCATTTGGCTTGGCACTAGTGATTCATTTATGCTGCAGATGGGGAATTACCATCAAGGATAAAGGTTCAAATCGTTTGCAAAGGATCTGGCTTATGTTGCTGATGTTATTCACCTGTGTTGTAACGTAATTCTCTGAACTTTGATTTAATGTCTTATTGTCTATTCTGTAGCTAATCCTGCATTTAGCCTAAACATTTTCTGTTTGACACTTTAAAAAAAATCATCAAATTCAAATCCCTAGAGTCAGAACTTATGAGTTAAATAAGTTTTTGATATCTTCAAAATTGACCTTATTAAAATTAGCACTTCCAAAATATCTTCAGTGTTTTTAATATCAAACGTTTGATAAATATATTAATCTGATACTTTTTGTATGAACAGTGTTGAATAACAAATTTACTGTTAGGACCAAATTTACATATTTATTAGATGGTTACTAGAAAAACTGAAAAAAATCTTGTTAGATGTATCAACTTCAACCGATCAGTTGTGATCTATTATTGTACATTTAGGTTGTTTATTTGCGTTTTGAACATGTTAAAAAATGTTTTAGATACTTGCATTATTGTCTTTTAAATCAGAATGTCTGTGGTTCTACTTGGGAAATACTAAAGACTGATTCCCCACTAAGTCAATAATTGGGTCTAAATTAGTGACGTTGATTCCTTATTTGTGTTATTTTATAAGTTTAAT